>MDTG01242324.1_pt1 | contig 33580 bp, 31 predicted proteins | sample 811421 | NCBI WGS metagenome assembly MDTG01 (sample SAMN05326645, study PRJNA326480) | marine metagenome | isolation source: seawater | place: Pacific Ocean: South East | collected 2011
CTAAATTAATTAGATATACTGACCTACATTCTTGGATATGTGAATTAGATTCGTTTGATGATGATCCAGAAAAATCAAATGAAAAAATCCTTGAAGCAATTCAAATGTCATGGATAGAGGATAAAGAATAATGAATCAAACATTCTACCTTAAGGAGAAACAATCATGGAAGAAACTTTAGCATTAATAAAACCAGATGCTGTAAAAAGAAACATTATAGGAAATATAGTGGCATTAATTGAAAAAGATGGTTTTACAATAAAAAAAATGAAAATGATGCAGATGTCTGAGAATACTGCTAAGAACTTTTACTCTGTTCATGCAGACAAGCCTTTTTATAGTAATCTCATAGAGTATATGACATCTGGAAATATTGTTGCTCTTGTGTTAGAAAGAGACAATGCAGTATCAGCCTACAGAAAACTTATAGGAGCTACTAATCCCATGGAAGCAGACAATAACACAATTAGAAAATTATATGCTATCGATCAATCACATAACTCAGTTCATGGTTCTGATTCTATTGAAAACGCACAAAATGAGATATCTATAATATTTAATGAATGACTTAATATCAAAAAAGATTCGAGGATTCAGAGACATCCTTCCAGAAGAATGCGAAAAATTCCTTTTCATTGAGAATGTTATTCATAGATTAGCACCATTATATAATGTCAATCAAATAAAAATTCCAGTTTTAGAATCTGAAAATCTCTTTAAGAGATCTATTGGTGAGCAGTCAGATATCGTCACTAAAGAAATGTATACTTTTTCAGACAAAAATAATGAAACTGTCTGCATGATACCGGAGGGTACTGCTTCATGTGTACGTCTGGCATTAGAGAATAACTTAATTTACGATAGAGGGATTAAAAAAAGACGCTTTTTTTATATTTCTTCTATGTTTAGACATGAACGACCTCAAAAAGGAAGGTATAGGCAGTTTAATCAGTTCGGTGTTGAATTCTTTGGAGAGGAATCCTTCTCAGAGGATATCGATTTACTATTATTATGTGATAAATTTTTTAAAATAATTAAGCTTACTGATGTGAAGTTATTTATAAATTCCATTGGATCAGTTGATGATAGAAAAAAGTATTCTCTGGCTTTGAAGGATTATTTTATGAAAAATTCTAAGATACTTACCGACCAGCAAAGAAAAACTCTTTTAGTTAATCCTTTGAGAATTCTTGATTCCAAAGATCCTAAATTACAGAGCATAATTAAATCTGCTCCCAATATTTCTAATTATCTTAATAAAAACTCGATGACAAATTTTGATAAAATTAAAGATACCTTGTCCAGACTAAATATTCCATTCATTCATGATCAAAAGCTTGTTCGTGGATTAGATTATTATAATAATTTAGTTTTTGAATGGAAAACAAATAAACTTGGTGCTCAAGATGCATTATGCGCTGGCGGAAGATATGACAATCTTTGTAAAGCCATTGGAGGAAAAGATATTCCATCAGTTGGTTTTGCAATGGGAATAGATAGAATTGTTGAATTACTTAATTATAAAAGTGATAAAATAACCCTTGGTTTAGCATTTATTTCAAAAAATTCTGAACAAGATCAAGAGCTTGTTGAAAAAATAAGAGATAATATAGGGTCTTCGAAACTAGTATTAATGCATAGAGACAAATCTTTATCTAAACAAATTAAACAAGCTGTGAAGTGTGAATGTAATTTTTTATTAATTGTAGGAGACGATGAAATAAGCAATAATACTATTACAATTAAGAATTTAAGAAAAAATATTAATGACGAGCCAGTTAATCTTGATCAATTATTAAATTTTATTCAAGGACAAAAATAAATGAGTGACGAAGATAGACTATTAGGTTGGTTAGAGGAAAATTATAAGAGCCTTATTTTTGGCTTGATAATTGGTTTGTCGATGTTATTTGCTTACAAAGCATATATTTCAGATAAAAATATGTCTCAATTGACCTTATCACGTGAATATGATGTTGCCGTTACAGCATATAAAAATGGTGATAATGACTTAATGTTAAAGTATTCTGAAAAAAACATAGTTTCTCATCCGAGCAACATCTACACTAATTTATCTAATTTCTATTCTGCAAAGATCATGTATGAACTGGGTAACTATGATGATGCATATACTTTTTTAGATCATATAATTGAAGAATCCGACGATAATGAAATTAAAGATCTAGCCATATATAGAAAATCAAAAATATTAATAGATGAGGGTAAAGTTGATGAAGCACTCTCCATATTATCTGATAGCGAAAACTATCAACATATAGAATTAAAAGGAGATATATTTGTTTTGAAAGGTGATTATGTCAATGCTCTTCAAAACTATAAAGATGTTTTAACATTTACTATTACACCTAACGAAAGAAAAAATATTATATCAAAAATTAACTTAATCAAATGATTATACATAAATTATTTTTATTATTAGCCTTGGTATTTTTATCATCTTGTTCAAATTTATTGACATGGCACTTAGACAAGGGAATTCATGCCAAAAATAATGGGCAAAAGGTAACCTTGACAACTAACGATAGTGAGAAGAAAATCTATCAATCATCGATAAAAACTCAAATTATATGGGATACTTCAGTTAATTCAGGTATTTATGGAAATAGTAGTTATCTTTATCCAGCAGTAGAAAAAGATATTATATATACAGTCGATACCGAAGGATTATTATCAGCAGTATCTCTAGAATATGGTAATGTTTTATGGAATTTAGATACTGATGTAGATATTACATCTGGCCTTAGTGTTGTGAATAATAAAATATGTGTTGGAACAACATCCGCGCAATTACTATGCTATGACCTAGATAAACTGTCAACTAATAAACATATTCCTTTAATAAGCAATGTGTCTAATTTAATATCTTTTTCTGATTACGAAGCAGATATTGATATTGACTTATTAACAGAGTTATCATCGCCTGTACAATCTGTAAATAATTATTTTCTTGTTAAGCTTGATAATGATGACTTATATTTAATTGATCCTCAACTAGATACTGTAATATGGAAATCAACTAGTCAAATTATTTCATTACGAAGTAAGGGATCGTCAATGCCATTAGTTGATGGTGATCAAGTATATATAGCTAGGGACAATGGCTCAGTCTCTTCCTATAATGTAAGCGATGGAGTATTAAACTGGTTTACAATCATATCCTCGAGATCTGGCAGAAATGATTTAGAATCTCAAAGAGATGCTGAAATGAGCATTAACGTAAATAATGGTAGGTTGTACTATGGCCATTTTCAAGGTGAATTAAATTCACTTGATCTCGCAACAGGCCAGATTATATGGTCAAGCCCATTTTCTTTTATAAATGATATTATAATTGATAATAACTCAATATACGGATCCACAACTGATAATATTCTAGTCTCCATTGATCTGGCATCAGGTTTCGTCAACTGGAAAAGTCCAAAATCTGATGAAAAACTTACAAAACCATTCATTATTGATGACATTGTAATGGCTTTCACGACTGAGGGAACTCTTGTTGGATTTAAAAAAGATGGTACCCTGATTTATGAGAGTAAATTTGATTTTGAATTACATCCTCAAACACAGTTCATTGTCAAAAAAAATAAGTTGTATTTTCAGACACTTGATGGTGATATAGTTCATATTTTAATTACTGTTTAATATTATGACCAACTCAATTGCCTTAGTAGGTAGAACTAATGTAGGAAAATCACTATTATTCAACAAGCTTGTACAATATAAAAACTCAATCGTATTAAATAAGCATGGTGTAACTCGCGATACTAATCAAGGAAAACTACTCTTTGAGGATAAATACTTAATATTGTACGATACAGCAGGTATAACAAGTCACGATAAAGAATTTTCCAAATTAGCTTATGAAAAAACTATAGACGCAATTAATAAGTCATCACTTGTTCTTTTTGTAACATCTTTAGAGGATGGTCTAACATCTAGTGATAATGAGATATGCGATACTCTGCGAAAACTAAACAAAAATATATTTTTAGTAATTAATAAATCAGATAAACAAAAATCGACTTTAAAAAAATATGAGTTTCATGAACTTGGGATAAAAGAGATCTTTGAAGTATCCGCAAAAACTAATAAAGGTTTATTACAACTTGTTGAAGAAATATTTCGAAAAACTAATGGTTCTGTACTTTATGAATCTCACAAGAATAGGGTAGCATTCATAGGTAAGCCTAATGTAGGTAAATCAACTCTTATAAACTCTATTCTTAATGAGAGCCGTTCTATTACATCTGATATTCCTGGCACTACAATTGATTCATTAGAAATACCTTTTACTTTTAAAGGACGTGATTATTATATATATGATACAGCTGGTATTATGAAAAAATCTTCTACCAAGGAAATTATCAGTAAATACTCAATTAATATGTCTCTAAAATGTATATATGAATCTAATATCTGCATCCTTGTTATTTCAGCATTAGAGTTAGTCTCAAAGCAAGATAAGAGTATCTTTAATATTATCAAAGAAAATAATAAACCTTTCATACTTGTGATTAATAAGATCGATTTAATAACTAAAGTTGAACTTAAGAAACTAAAAAGTAACATCGATTACTTCTCGAATATACTTTTCGGAACAAAAATTATTTATTTGTCTGCACTTGAAAATAGAAATATTAGAAAACTGCTTTTTACGATAAATACATTAAGTTTAAATCTTCATAAAGAGTATAGACCATCAAAATTAACAAAAATATTAAATGATGCTTGTAATAAGCATCCAATCAAGAATAATAAAAATAGACTTATAAAATTAAAATTTGCAAAACAAAATAAAAGTACAGATTTATCGATTTCTATTCATGGAAATCAGACAGATAAGATACCCGATTCCTATAGAAAATATTTAGTGAATTACTTTTCAGATCAGCTTGGTCTGTCAGGCGTCCCAATAAAGTTAATTTTCAAAAAAGAAAAGAACCCATACAATATGGGTTCTTAATTTATCTTATTTACTCAGCTGTTTTTGGGCTTATAATGTTTTTCACTTCGGAAATGCTATTAGCAGGAAAACCTCCAGTACTAGCATGATCTTTTATAAGCTGTTCGTTGTCAGCATTATATACACAGTAAACTTTATCACCTGTTACATAGCTTTGAACCCACTCAATACCTGTACCCATATCTTTTAAGATCCCACATGATTTTTGTGATATACCCTTTAGATCGTCACCTGTTAGATCGCCAGCTCCAGCTATTTCTCTTTCTATTACATATTGTGGCATAATACCCCTCCTTTAATTTGTTCTGTCATTATCTTACTATATTAATAATTTTTCAAGCTTATGGAGTTGTGTTATCGATTAATACGAGAGGATCTATATATTCATTGTTTGCAAGTACCGACCAATGCAGATGTGGCCCTGTAGATAGACCTGTATTGCCAATAGTACCAATTTTTTGACCTTTCCTTATAATCTGGTTATTTGATACTGAAATCTCATTCATATGAAGGAACATGCTAATTAAGTTATTACCATGATTCAGCATAACAAATTTTCCATTATAGTAATAATCCCCAGTTAGCATCACCTTACCAGCTGAAGGTGCAAATATGTATGTACCTGTCTCTGCAGCGATATCATGACCATTATGAAACTTACCTTTCTTGCCGTTATAATATCTCTTTGTTCCATATGTGCCAGTAGTTACTCCATATGCTGGCATTATAAAACTTGTATCAGGGTATTCATTATAATGTCTCTTTTTTGCCTCTATAAGTTCATTCTTCTCAAAAACTATCCTTGTTAGTTCTTCTTTTGATTTAGTTTTATATTTTTTTATATTAATATTCTGAGAACTATAATTTTTTTTAATAATATTTATAGTAACCTTTTTCTCTCTAGTTTTACTCTTGAATAAATACTCATTAAAACCCTCTTTGCTGTAATATGGTATTCCAAATAAGAGATATAATTTATTATCTTTATCTATTTTTGTTATAAGGTGATTTTTATAGTAAAAATTATCATTACTTTCGTTCTGAGATAATGGAAGATAGATTATGCCTCCAGGAAAGTATTCGTTTCCAGGGTATAAATTATTTGAAAAAATAATTAATACTAGAAAAACAGTCGCTTTATAGGTGATTTTTATTTTTCCAACCATTTTTTGCTTTTTTAACTTCCACATGAGTGACTATCCCACCTCTTACTTTCCAATGGGCATTGATAAACATATAACGAGGTTTTACTAATGTATACAAATGTTTGAATATTTTATTTGTAATATCCTCATGAAATGCTCCGATATCTCTGTAAGATGACATATATAGCTTTAGAGACTTAAGTTCTACACATAATTTGTCTGGGACATATTCAAGATAAAATTCTGCGAAATCAGGTTGAGAAGTTAATGGGCATATACAGGTAAATTCTGGTATGTCCATTTTAATTAAATAGTCATCATTCTTCTGTGGGTTCTCAAATGTCTCTAAAATATCATTCATATGCATTAAAAAATCAATCTATAGTATAATATAAAATAACATATTATAATTTAAAATCATCAGATGAGATTATCTAAAATAAAATTATCCGGCTTTAAGACATTTGTTGATTCAACTACATTAGACTTCCCAAGTAACCTGACAGGTATTGTTGGACCTAACGGCTGTGGAAAATCAAACATTATTGACGCAATTAGATGGGTCATGGGGGAATCTTCAGCTAGAAATCTAAGAGGTGACACTATGGATGATGTAATCTTTTCTGGATCATCCTCAAGAAGCGAAGTTAGTCATGCTAGTATTGAATTACTATTTGACAATTCTTCTAATAAGTTAGACTCCAAATTTGCTAAATTTAATGAAATTCTTATTCGAAGAGAGGCCAATCGTGATGGTTCGTCCTCATATTATTTAAACAACACTAGATGTCGAAGAAAAGATATCAGAGAAGTATTTTTAGGAACAGGATTAGGACCTAGAAGTTATGCAATTATTGAGCAGGGGATGATATCAAAGATTATTGACTCTAAGCCTGATGAACTCAGAACTTATCTTGAGGAAGCTGCAGGAATCAGCAAATATAAGGAGAAAAGGAGAGAAACTGAATTAAGGTTAAAACATACGTCAGAAAATCTAAGTAGACTTAATGATATTATGCGTGAAATTAGTTCATCACTCACAAAGCTTCAGAAACAAGCAAATGATGCAGAATTATATAAGAGATTAAAAAATGAAGAAGAGGATCTAAGAGTAAAGATTGTAGCAAAAAAAATAGTTAACTTTGATCAAGACCTCGACTCTGCTCAGAAAAAAAGTAAAAGTTATCTTCTAGAAAAAGATAAATATGATTCTGAAATATCTGGATTCAATACTGAAGTAGAAAAACTTAGAATCTCAAGAGATAGTGAACAGGAAAAATATAATAAGACTCAATCAGAATCTTTCCATATTGCAGCAGAAATTGCACGAGCAGAAAAAGATATTGAGTATACTCAACAAATAGAGACAAGCAAACAGGATAATATTAACGATCTTAATAAAGATATTGAAAGAATTCAAAGTGAGATAAATGATTTTAAAACGAAAGAAAAGCAAAATATTAGTGCAATAGAAAAAAGCGAACAAGAGAAAAAAGTGTTTATTGATAATATTAAAGATATTGATATGAAGATCAAAGATGTAGTTTTTTCATTACAAAACTGGCAGTCTAATTTTAATACTTTCTTATCTGAAAAGCTTGAGCTTGAAAAAAAAATAGAACTTGAAAAATCAAGAATTGAATCATTTGTTGAAAACATCTCTAATCTTGAAAAAAGATTGACTAATTACAATGATACCGATGATGATAAAACTACAAGTACTGTGCAAATTGAACTTTTAGATATTTCCGAAAAATATCAAAAAAAACTAATTAATTTCAAAATAGATTTTGATAGGCAGCTAAAAACTTTGCCTAACAATGATAGCAAGACATTAACAACACTTCTTAATAATTTGGTTGATGGATTCAAACAGATCATAATTAAAATCAAAGAAAATAATAAATCAATCATTCAACAGATTCGTGATTTAAAAGATAATATAAAAATCTATAAAGAAAAAATTGTTACTAGTGAAGAAATACTAATTGAATATAACGCTGATCATCAAAATTATGAAAAACAAAAAAATATTTTAGAAAAACAGAAAATAGATTTGAAACAAACTCAGGATAAACTTAATTGGAAATATAACGAGTTAACGGAAAGTTTAAATTCTAAAAATGTACAAATAACAACATATAAGACAGAAATATCCTCATATTCCGATAATTTAAGAAAATGTAATGCGGATATCGATGTCTTAATTACAAAGAAACAAGAATTATTATCAAGTGAAAAAGTGCCCCTAGATTCTGATAGCAGTAAACTAAATAATCTGCTTAATGATAAGAAGGAAAAAGATCTAGATCTAGTAAATATTCAAAATAAGATGACATCTATTGATAATGATATCAAAAATCATGAAGAAAAAATTAGAGAACTATCTAATAAACAAAATGTACTTAATGACAACATTAGCAATATAAATATAGAATTGGCAGAAATCAAAACAAATAAATCCTCATTACTCGAAAATTCTGATCTCAATAAAGACTCAATAATAACAGCTATTAAAGATATAGATGATGAGCCTTTGTCAAATAATGAGAAGACTCTTTTATCAACAAAATCTAGTATTGAAAAGTTAGGAGCAATTAATCTTGCGGCAATCAATGAATTAAAGGAATATCAAGATAGAAAGGTATATCTTGATAAACAATATAATGATATTACTAAATCTGTAGAAACTCTTGAGAATGCAATTAAGAAAATTGATGCAGAGACAAAATCAAAATTTAAAGAAACATTTGATGCAATAAATACGAATCTATCATATTTCTTCCCTAAAATATTTGGAGGTGGTAAATCTTATTTAGAACTTACTGATAATGATTTATTAAATACGGGAGTGAATATCATGGCAAAACCTCCAGGAAAACTTGTTAAGAATCTTAATTTATTATCTGGTGGTGAAAAGGCAGGAACTGGGATTGCTTTTGTATTCTCAATATTCAGAATAAACCCAGCACCTTTTTGTTTACTTGATGAGGTCGATGCTCCATTAGACGAAGCGAATAACGAGCGTTTTTGCAACATCGTTAAAGAAATGTCTCAGACTGTTCAATTTATTTTCATTACTCATAACAAATCAACGATGCAAATGGCTGACGTTCTATCAGGTGTTACTATGAGAGAAGCTGGTGTATCTAAACTTGTATCTGTAAATGTTGACGATGCCGTTCAAATGGCATCTGACCATTGATTTAATTTTTTAAGTTATGCCAAAAAAACCTTTAAATAGACGCTATGAAGAGCTTATCACAACACTCAATAAACATAACTTGCTTTATCACACTTATGACTCACCTGAAATATCAGATCAAGAATATGATAAAATATATGCAGAACTAAAAGAAATTGAAACAAATAATCCTTCAATAATTCTTGACCACTCTCCAACACAAAGAGTCGGCTCATCACTTTTAGATAGTTTTGAAAAAAGAAAGCATGATGTCCCTATGCTTTCACTATCAAATGCCGCATCTAAAAGTGAATTTGAAGATTTTTATACAAAACTATCATCTACTATCAAAGAAAATAATTTCAAACTATTTGCGGAGCCAAAGTTTGATGGTCTTGCAGTAAACATTTCTTATGAAAATGGTAAATTTATACATGCTACGACTAGAGGTGATGGATTTATAGGAGAAGATGTAACTAATAATGTCAAAACGATAAAAACTTTACCTTTAAAAATCACTCAATCATCTCTTTCTAGTAAATTTGATCTAAGAGGTGAGATATTTATTGATAAAAAAGATTTCAAATTAATTAACCAAAACCTAAAAGAAGCTAAAGAAAAAGAATATTCTAACCCTAGAAATCTAGCAGCTGGGAGCATTAGACAGCTTGACCCCTCCATAGCCAGCAAACGAAATTTAAAGCTATTTATACATGGCATATCTAGCTATTTGTCTGCTAAAAAATTTAGATACCATAGCGACCTAATGGCACATCTGTCTGATCTTGGATTTCCAATTAATAAACATTCTAAAATAATGGCCAACGTAGCAGAGTGTTTTGATTACTATCAATATATGAATACGATACGAGAAGAAATTCCTTATGAGATAGACGGATTAGTTTATAGAGTCAACAACTTTTCCGAATATGAGTCATTAGGTTTTACCTCTAAATCACCGAGATGGGCAATAGCCTATAAGTTCAAATCTCTAGAGGCTTTGACAATAATTAAAAGTGTAACTTATCAAGTAGGGAGAACTGGAACAATTACACCAGTTGCAGAATTAGAGCCTACTAATATTGGAGGGGTTATTGTCTCAAGAGCAACACTTCACAATTTTTCTGAAATTAAATTAAAAGATATCCATATCAATGATTATGTATATGTTAAAAGGGCTGGTGATGTTATACCTGATATAGACAGGGTTGAACTTAAAAAACGTAAGAATATAAAAAAAATAATCATTCCAACAAAATGCCCAAGTTGTTTGAGTACACTTAAGCAAGTACATAATCAGGTTGCTCTAAAATGCTTGAATACAAAAAAATGTATACCTCAAATTGAAGGCGCGATAATTCATTTCATCTCTAGGAAAGGAATGAATATCATTGGAATAGGAAATCAAATTATCAGAGAACTTATTGAAAAAAAAATAATTTCACGACCAGCTGATATCTATTCCCTCGCAGAAAATGATTTCAATAAGCTTGAAAGAGTTGGAGAAAGATCTATACAAAACTATCTATCTTCAGTGGAAAAATCTAAACAAGTTATATTTAGTAAATTTATTTATGCACTAGGTATAAAGGAAGTAGGCGAATCATCTTCAAAGTCTCTAGCAAGAGAATTTGATACAATTGATGATTTAATTCGATCATCATTAGATGATTTATTAAAAATTGATGATGTTGGACCTATTGTAGCTGAAAATATCATTGAATATCTAAATGATAGTGATCATAGGAAAAATATTAACGATTTGATCAAATCAGGAATAAATATAATATACTCAAAAGTAAAATCACATGACAAAACTGTTGTCATAACTGGTAGTTTTAAGAAATACTCAAGAGAGAACTTAAAAAACAAACTTGAGCTAGTTGGCTACAAGGTCACTGGCACTGTAACCAAAAAAACAAATTTACTTGTCTGTGGAGATAAACCAGGAAGCAAGTTAAGTAAGGCTAAAGATTATAAAATCAAAATAATAAAGGAAAAAGAACTTATTAAGCTTCTCTCAGGATCTCATTGATTCCAACTTTGCTTAACGTTTTTTCATCAACCTTTTTTACGATTACTGCACAGTATAGATTACATGATCCGTCTTTTGACGGTAGTGACCCTGATACTACAACAGAACCTTCAGGTACCTCACCATATGATACTGTTTGTGTTTCCCTATCATAAATTTTTGTGCTTTTTCCAATGAATACACCCATTGAGATTACAGAGTTTCTCCTTACTATTACACCCTCTACTACTTCAGAGCGAGCTCCTATAAAGCAATTATCTTCAATTATTGTTGGGGATGCTTGGAGTGGTTCCAGTACACCACCAATACCAACACCGCCAGATAAATGTACATTAGAACCTATTTGGGCACACGAGCCAACTGTTGCCCATGTATCGACCATTGTACCTTCACCCACATAAGCACCAATATTAACAAAAGAAGGCATAAGCACTACATTTCTATCGATATAAGACCCATAACGAGCAATTGCTTGAGGTACAACTCTTATATTATTTTCTTTTAAATATTCCTCAGAGATATGTTGAAATTTTGATTCAACTTTGTCGTAAAATTTCGTATAACCAGTTTCTATTTTTTTATTTTGGTTTAACTTAAAAGATAAAAGTATAGCTTTTTTGGCCCACTCATTAACAGTCCAAATGCCATTTTGATTTTCTGAGACACGTAATGATCCCTTATCAAGTGAAGATAATGTTTCTTCAACTGCTTTATTAACACTGCTTTTATTGGAACTATCAATTCCATTTTCAAATGCATTATTGATGATATCGCTATTACTCATATTGTTTTTGGAACCTCATATATTATATTATTTTTAATTTGATCATCTTTGTCCTCTAAAAAAGAAAGTATATCATAATATTGTTTTATATTTTCAACATATTGAACAGCTTCCCAACCTCTAGCATATCCATATTTCATTTTTTTATAAAACTCTTTCTTATTTAATTTTAGTAAATAAATTTTTAGATTTTCCCACTCATTGATATTTACATTATCATTATTTGCTAAAGTTATTATATCATCAATATGTCCTGGCCCTACATTATAAGCAGCAAGAGCTAAATTAAGTTTCGTCTCATTTTTAAAATTAGAAAATCGATTACTTAAGTAAATTATATATCTTGCCCCACCATCTATACTTTCATTAACATTTGTTCTATTTACATTTAACATATCTGCAGTTTTTTCTGTTAACATCATAAGTCCTTTTACTCCAGTAGGTGAGACAGAATCATTATTCCATTTGGATTCTTGATAAGAAATAGCAGCGAGTAATTTCCAATCTAAATTATATTTGTCTGCCGTATCTTTAAATAATTTTTCATATTCAGGCAACTTTGTAACCATATCTGAAATAAATAACCTTGATCCAATAAAAATATAGGAAGATATTGTATCTCGCGAGTAATATTTATTATCCAAACCTTGAATAATATTTCTCCCAACATCAGACTCCAAAAAACTAAAAAGTTCCTTAACAATCGTCCCATCATCATTCGGAAACTTCCAAATTAAATTGATGGTATCTATCTTTCTTACTATATTAAGTTTTGGATAATATTTTTTATAGAAAAGGTAAGAGCTTCTTGTAAGTATCGAATAGGAAATTAAATTATTACTAAGATTGTAGATATGATCGTCAATGTTTTCATGAGTATAATTTATTTTAAAGTTCTGTGTTATTTCATTATTAATTTTCAAATTATTATATATATTTAATAACTCTATGTTATTAACCTTCTCATCAAAACTATTACTAACTAGAAGTAAGTCTTGTTTATTAACAACTACACATCTGCTACATAGTTGCGTATCATAAAATATTTCAACATCATTAGTTATTGAATTAAGCATGACTTTTTCTACATCAATATTTTTGATAAAAGCTTTTAGTAATTCATATTGATAGCCAACATTCTCCTCTTTTAATGGTAGAATTATTTCTGGTAGACTTTGAAGTTCTGCATATGCAACACCTTTTCCAGCTAATTGCTGTAAAGAGGTATACTTTGAATTAATATAGACTAAATATGCTATGGCAATCAAAAGCATTATCGTAAGAAATCTTACAAATATTTTTAACATTACTCTTAATTATTTTTTTGGCTATTACTTTTAGAAAAGCTTTTTCTGTTATTTGATTTATATTTATTATAACGAAAATTCTTATTATACCTTCTATTTTTATTATAGTATCTTTTAGGCTTAGAGTATTTTTTCTTTTCCTCCTCTTTGCCAAATATCATCTGAAATATCCTTCTAAAGATACTTATATTTCCATACTTTTCAGGGCTTTTATATTTTGGCTTAGGAGGCGAACTCTTCGGCTTGACAGCAGACATCAGTGCGACTTCTTTATCTTGAATAACCATCCCATCTGACGCCTTGTTAGTATTCTTACTGCTTTTATTATTTTTATTCTTTAATTTTTCTTTAAAATCTCTCTCACTTAAACCCTCATTATCAATTTCGTAACTTAAAGTGTCTAAATCAGGATCAGGCACAATCTTAATATCAACTTTATGTCTCGACTCTATATTTTGAATCGTTTCTTTTTTTTCATTTAGCAAAAATGTTGCAAGCCTTACTGGCAAATAAACCGTTTCTTTATCTTTAGCATTCATAGCCTCTTCTTCTATGATTCTTAAAAGAGATATTGCTTGTGTTGATAATGATTTTATTTGTCCAGTCCCATCACATGTTGGACAGTTTTCATAATTATTTTGAATAATCGAGGATTTAAGCTTTTGTCTTGATAGTTCCATTAAGCCAAACTTGGATATTCTTGCAAATTGTATTTTAGCTTTATCCTTTTTTGCGTACTCTGCAACTTTTCTCATAACATTTTTTTGAGAGTTGATTGACATCATATCAATAAAATCAATGACAACTAGTCCACCAATATCTCTTAGCTTAAGTTGTGTTAGTATTTCTACCGCAGCCTCAATGTTTGTATTTAATGCAGTGTCTTCTATATCACTTCCTTTTGTAGACCTTGCTGAATTGACATCTATACTTACTAAAGCTTCTGTAGAGTCAATAACTATATTTCCACCAGAGGGTAAGTTAATATTTCGTTTATAAACAGTTTGAACCTGCTTCTCAATTTTATGTTTACTAAATATCGGTGTTAGATCAGAATGATATTCAGTAGAAATATCATGATGTGGCATAAAAAGCTTTTTTGCGTCAATGAAGTTATTATAGAAGGTTTTATCATCAATATGTATCTCAGACACACTTTCATCACAATAATCTCTTATTAATCGGGCCATCATACTACTTTCTTGATAAATTAAAAATGGCGCTTCTTGCTGTACTGAAGTTTCTAAAACTGATTCAAATATCTGTATGAGATATTCGATATCCCACTTTACAGAATCGCTTGATGCCTCTAAGCTTGAAGTTCTAAGGATAACGCTCATGCCATCTGGGATATTGAGACTTTCCATAAGTTTTTTAGCTTTTACTCTGTCATCTCCCTCGATTCTTCTTGAAATGCCTCCTGTGGACGGATTTTTGGGGAGAAGAACTAAATATTTTCCAGCTAAGGTCAAATAAGTAGTCAATGCGGCCCCTTTATTACCCCTTTCTTCTTTATCAACTTGTACTATTATCTCTTTGCCGGCTTCAAGACAATCTCGAGAGGATTTATTTGTATTTGAGAATATCTCTGGAGAGATCTCTTTGAAAGGAAGGAAACCATGTCGAGTTCTTCCAAAATTTATAAAGGCAGCTTCTAAACTAGGTTCAACCCGAGCAATTATACCTTTGTAGATATTTGATTTTATGTTCCTTGATGGAAAGTCGATGTCTAGATCTGTAAGCTTGTTGTCCTCTATGACAGCTAGCCTCACTTCCTCCTTTTGGGAAGCATTGAGTAGTATTTTTTTCATTATGAATCCTGTTTATCATTTTTTATTAATATTTATATAATTTATGCGCATATTTAATTACATTTAGCGCGTTTTTTAATTAAATCCTTTGTTATCCCTTTATATTTATTTAATCCCTTTATTTCTTTTTCTTTGAAAAAATGTCTATATTAATATATTTGAACATTTTAAAGGCCTAATATAGCAATGATTGGTGGTATCATCAATCTAAAAAAGAGCATGATTATTGAAAAATCAAATATTTTTGAAATTAGTAAGGGATTTAGCGGGCAAAGGCTAGACAACTTCCTGCTAAAGAAACTGAAAGGACTACCAAGAAATTTAGTATACAAGCTAGTAAGAAGTGGGCAAGTGAGAGTTAATAAGGGACGAGCAAAGGTTTCCTATAAAATTCAAGAAAATGATCAAATTAGAATACCTCCATATTTACTCAAAGATGAGCAAATTTCTAATAAAATAACTATAGATTCTAGTTCATACATTCATTATCAAAATGATGAATTTATGATAATCGATAAGCCTTATGGTATTGCAGTGCACTCTGGTACTAATCAAAAATTTGACTTCTTATCCTCACTTAGAGCTACAGAAAATATAAAAGATTTATCCTTAGTAAATCGATTGGACAAGAACACCTCGGGATGTTTACTTATTGCAAAAAATTATCAATCTTCCTCTTATCTTGGAAAAGAATTGATGAAAAGAAACTTTAAAAAAAAATATTATGCACTATTATCCGGAAACCTCGATAAGAATGTTGTAGAAATAGAAGCTAAAATTAGTAAAGATGTGAAGAATAAGAAAATGATTACTGACAATAATTTAGGAGTTGATGCCTACACTAAAATTACTCTAATCAAGCAATATGAATCATTTACATTAGTTGAAATCGAGATTGAAACTGGAAGAACACATCAAATTAGACTTCACGCGGCATCAATAGGGTATGCAGTAGCGGGTGACAGAAAATATAATAACAATAATTCTAGGGAAATTAATAAATCTATTGGCTTAAAAAGGATATTTTTGCACGCATATTATTTATCTTTTTATTACGGGGAGAAATATGAGTTTATATTAGATTTACCTGATGATCTAAAAGAAGTATTATCTAATTTGGAGAAAAATTAATGAGCGAGAATGATAAAGCACTTAATAACATAATCACAGAACTGATTACTGAGAGAAAACGTAACTATAGAAATAAAATTATATTTCGATCACTCATAATAATTACCTTCCTTGCCTTGCTACTTTTAGTTCCTATTTCGAAAAATATTAACTACAGCAATCCTCATCTTGCTGTCATAGAAATCAATGGACTTATTTCCTCTAATACCAGTGCGAGCGCCGAAAAGATCGTACCTCTTTTAAAAAAAGCCAGCCTAAACGAAAGCTCGGCTGCAATAATTATTAAAATTAATAGTGGAGGAGGTAGCGCCACTCAGTCAAAGATTATTTTCGATGAGATTATAAAGATAAAAAATACATCTGAAAAAAAAGTTATCTCTATTATAGAGGATGTTGGTGCATCTGGCGGATATTACATTGCCATGGCTGCAGATCAAATACTAGCCTCAGAGACGAGCATTGTCGGCTCTATCGGAGTTCGTCTGGATAACTATGATGTTAGGAGTCTCTTCGATAAGTTAGGTATAAAATCTAGAACAATATACTCAGGTGACAATAAGCTAATACTTGACCCTTTTCATGAATTAACTGATTCGCAATATAACCATGTTAAGAAATTAACTGATCAAATACATTTACAATTCATAAATGATTTAAAAGAAAGCAGGAAAAATAAAATTGAACCAGACAATAGTCTTATATACTCTGGACTATTCTACACTGGAACTGAAGCAAAATCATTAGGCCTTGTTGATGAGATATCTTCTATTTATGATTTGAATAATGATGAATATAATAACATACCGCTTAAAACCTATAACCAAGATAATAATATTTTCAATCAGTTAATTGAGTCATCACTATACTATTTATTCGAGTCTAATATTAAATAATAATGGCCAAAGTTTTTTTCCATCCTGATATATCCTATCAAGATATAAAAAAAATTGAGGCTAGGCATGATCTGAATGAAAAAAACCACCTTGTTTATAAAGCCTCACGCTTTGTTACTGATGAAATAATTAAATTTATAAGCAAAGAAAGCAAGATATTGATTGTATGTGGCCCTGGCTACAATGGTCTTGATGGGATATTTGTAGCAAATAATCTTTACGATAAAAACTATGATGTGAGTATTTTAATTTCTCATGAGTCAGCTCATGATGATTACATATTAAAACATAAACTATCAAAAATTATCATTGAAAATAATCCAGATTTTAATGACTTTAATTATGTGATTGATTGCATTTTTGGTTATGGCCTAAATCGTCAACTTGATACAACTACAGCTGACCTAGTAAAATCTATTAATGAATCTAGCTCTTATATAATCTCTGTTGATGTTCCAACAGGACTTGATTCGTGCACTGGTAGCTTATTACCTATAAGTATTAATTGTGATCTTTTAATAACACTTTTATCTTATAAAAAAGGACTATTTACACATAAAGGAAGAGATACATGGAAAAACCTATTATACAGTAGATTAATTGATGATGACATTACAGCAAATAATTATTTAGTTACTGCAAATGATGATTTTTATCCAAGCTTAAATAAAGAAAATATTATTATCAAAGATTTCAAAAAATGTAATCAGCACTCAACTCATAAAAAATCAAATGGTATCAGTTGTATTGTGGCTGGTGAATTTCCATATCATGGAGCATTAATAATGTCATGTCATGCTGCAATAAAAACAGGCTGCCAATATCTTCATTCTATTTCTGAAGAAGAATATGCACATTCACTTCCTATTATTATGCCTGAAGTAATATCAACTTCCTTCTCTCATTCAGATTTCAATAAAGAAATTAAACAGTTTTCAAATGTCCTAATTGGTCCTGGTATTACCACAAAAGGTAAAGAGTATGTAAATATAGCTCTAGACAATTTAGATAATCTAGATTCTCTTATAATTGATGCAGGTGGTCTTAGTCATATAAATACTAGTAACCAATATTCAAAAAAATTAATCATTACACCTCATCCAGGTGAAGCTGCAAAACTTTTGAGTATATCTCCTTCAGAAGTTCAAGCCGATAGGTATCAATCCGCAATGGAATTGTATAATTTGTTAAATTGTATAGTAGTTTTAAAAGGCTCAGGAACAATAATATATGATGGTAAAAACTTCTATACTTGTATGGACGGTAACTATAATATGGCAGTAGCAGGAATGGGTGATATATTATCTGGTATATTATTAAGAGAATTATCATCTCCTCTTGATCGATTAGATGCATGTTTAAAGAGTGTCGTTTACCATTCTTATTCTTCAGATTATTTATTAACCCAATGTAGGAATAAAAATTACAGACCATCTATGATTCCTGAAACTTATAGCGAGCTTACTTCTTTATGATAATAGAAAATTATCTTATTACTGATACCGATCAATATACTATAATATATGATAAACTCAGTTCTTATTTATCAAAAAAATGCCTCATATTCTTAACTGGAGAGCTTGGATCTGGAAAGACATCATTTATAAAGGAGCTCTTAGCTACAAAGTTTAAATTCGATGAAACTACAAGCCCCACATTTGGAATCGTGAATACCTATTCGATTAACAGAAAAAATATTTATCACTATGATTTATATAGAATTAAAAATCACTCAGAACTCAATGAATTTGGTTTTTATGAAAACTTAGATATTGAAACACTACATTTTATTGAATGGCCAGAAATTATACCAAAAAATATAATTAATCCTGATATAGCTATTAATATTGAGTCTCAGTTTGAAGATAGAATAGTAACCATAAAATATCTTAATGAGTAATATATTTATTCTGCTTGGCCCGACGGCATCAGGGAAGTCACAAATATCATATCAGTTAGCAAATGATTTTGATTTTGAAATAATTAATGCTGATTTGTTTTCTATTTATAAACATTTAAATATCGGAACTGATAAGCCTTCAAAAAATAAATTTAAAACTTATAAACACTATCTTTTTGATAAATTGGAACCAAATGAAACATATAATGTGTCAAAATACTGTCATGACGCACTCAGCGTTATTGATGAAATCTTAAAAAGAAAAAAGACACCTTTGTTTGTTGGTGGCACTATGATGTATGTTTATCAACTTTTAAATGGAATTTCACATAAGTATAATTTATCTAGTACTGATCTAAGTCTTATCAAAGCTATCCAGAAAAAATATTCTAATGAACATATTATGAAATCATTAACTAACTATAATCAGAAATTGACTGATAAAATTAGCATTAATGATTCATATAGAATAGAAAAAATATTAGAGAGATTAATTTCTAGTGAGAAATTTCCAATCAATACTTTTAATGGGCTGTATAATGACAATAGATTTAAAATTAATATTCTTTTTATTGATATAAAAGATAGGCCGCACTTAAAAAAGACTATAAAGACAAGGACACAAAGGATGATTGATAGTGGATTAGTAAATGAGGTCGAAGGATTGAAAAAAAATTTTAATATCTCACAACAAAATCAATCCATGAAAGCAATAGGCTACAAAGAGACTTTGAAATATTTAGACAATAATATTACCTTAGAGGAATTATCATCACTTATTACTGTATCCACTCAACAATTGGCAAAGAGACAGATAACTTGGAAAAATAAATTTAAGATTAGCCACTCTATTTCTTACCCAAACCTAGATTATACAAATCTTTGTACTTTTATAACTCAAACACTAAAATAACTCATTTACTAAATAAGATTAATATAAATTTGATGACTAGTTTCCTATGGTATATCATCTATTCAGGAGAGAGATAATATGGCATGGAATGAACCTGGTAATAAAGACCCTTGGGGAAGAAATAAAAATAACTCCAGTATTGATGGGGTTTTTAAAGATTTAAAAAAGACAATTGATGAGATGCTTGGCTCAAACAATTCAATGCCTCCTTCGTCTACAAAAAGTGCTGGTTTACTGTCAGCAATCATATTAGTAATCTACCTCTTATCTGGAATCTACATTGTTAATGATGGTGAAAGAGGTGTTGTGCTCCAATTTGGAAGTTTTAATGAAATTACAATGCCTGGACCTCATTGGGTTCCTAGATTTATCCAGGCAGTAGAGATTGTAAATGTGAGCAAGATAAGATCTGTTCAACAAAAAGCTGTTATGCTTACAGAAGACGAGAACATTGTAAGTATTAGTTTTGCAATCCAATATGACATTAAAGATGCCAGCGACTTTATATTTAATCTTAGAGAGCCTGACATAACAGTTTCTCAGGCAGGCGAGAGTGCGATAAGAGAAGTTATGGGACAAAATAGCATGGACTATATTATAACTGAGGGTAGAACAGGTGTTGCAGCAGATACTAAGAAGCTTCTTCAGTCAGTTGTTGATAGTTATGGTGCAGGCGTTAACATTCAAACTTTAAATATCCTTGAAGCTCAACCACCTGAACAAGTTCAAGACGCTTTTTCCGATGCAATAAAAGCCCGTGAAGATGAACAACGATACATAAATGAAGCTGAAGCTTATCGTAACGAGATCATTCCATTAGCACGAGGAAAAGCAAAACAGATGATTGAGCAAGCAATTGCATATAAAGTTAAACTCATCAATTCAGCAGAGGGTGAAGCCTCCAGGTTCACTCAACTATTTAACGAATACAAAAAGGCTCCGGAAGTAACCAAAGAGAGATTATATCTTGAAGCAGTTGAGTCAGTTCTATCAAAGAGCAGTAAAATCATGATTGATGTTGATGGAGGTAACAACTTGATGTACCTTCCTCTTGATCAACTAGTTAACAGAAATCAATCAAGGTCATATGATGAAGATACAGATAAAGACAATGACTCATCAATAATGAATCAAATAGATAATAACAAGAATAATTTTAACCTAAGAAAAAGAGATTTATATAATGAATAACAGGAACATAGTAACAGCATTATTAGCACTAATATTAATTGCAATATCTTCTACTTTTATAGTAGATGAAAGAGAAGTTGTGATTAAATTTCGATTAGGAGAAATTGTTGAGTCATATGATAAGCCAGGTCTATATTTTATGATTCCTTTTTTAAATAATGTTAAAAAGTATGATTCGAGGCTTTTAACCATGGATTCAAAACCAGAACAATTCCTTACCAGCGAAAAGAAGAATGTAATTGTTGATTCTTTCGTAAAATGGAGAATATCTGATCCAAGAAATTTCTATAGATCATCAAAAGGTGATGAAAGAATTGGAGTCAATAGACTCTCTCAAATAGTTAATGATCTGACAAAAAGTGAATTTAGTAAGAGAACAGTTAATGATGTTGTATCAGGTGATAGAGTTGAAATAATGACCAAAGTTACTAAAGAAGCAAATCAACTTTCTCAAACACTTGGGATAACTGTTGTAGACGTTAGACTTAAAAAGGTTGATTTGCCGGATGAGGTCAGCAATTCTGTTTATGCCAGAATGGTTAAAGAGCGTGCTACTGTAGCTAAATCATTTAGATCAAAAGGTAAAGAGGAAGCAAAAGGAATTACCTCCCTTGCAGAGCGTGAATCAGAAACGATTATAGCTGAGGCTTACAAGGAATCTCAAGAAATCAAGGGTGAGGGTGATGCTCAATCAACACAAATATATGCTGATGCATATTCTGCAAATCCTGAATTCTATTCATTCTACAGAAGCTTGGAAGCATACAAGTCTACGTTTGATGACAAAAGCAATATGATTCTACTAAAACCAGATTCAGACTTTTTTAAGTATTTTAATGATACTGACGGAATTCAAAAATAGATAGTATTGAAATAGTTGCACTAGTCATTGCTTTCATTCTTATAATAGAGGGCATCGTACCATTATTATATCCAAGTAGATTTAAATCAATTCTTTCATCAATAATAGATATGGATGATAAATCATTGAGAATACTTGGTCTTACATGTATTATCTTTGGATTGATGATTTATTATTTGGTATTTTAGTATGAGTACAAAAAAATTTTTGATACCTGATGGGATTGAATATTATACTGGGGCCGATGCATCTTTATTAGAATCATTAAAATCATTTGTTTTAAAAATATTTAAAAAATATAAGTATGAGTTTGTAATCACTCCTGTAATTGACTCAATAGACAATCTTAATAACCTATATGTGGGAGATCATAGAAATCTTAATATATCACTCTCAAATCGTAAAGATCTTGGCATAAGGGCTGATATTACACCTCAGATCTCTAGACTTGATTACCAATCAAATCAACTTAATAAACCAAACAAGTATTCCTACATGGGAGATATTTACAGAGAAACGAAATCAGCTTTTGATAGAAGCAATCCATACCAAGTTGGTGCTGAGTATTTTGGAAAAATTACCAAAAATATTGATGTTACATTAATTAAAATGTGTCATGAAATAATATCTTTAGGAAAACCAAAAAAAATTGTGATTGAATTGAGCGATTCTTTTTTCATTAATAATTTTTTGGATTCTCTGAAACTTAAGACTTCAGATAGAAATCAATTAAAAAACTTAATTAATTTAAAATCTCTTGATGAAATTGCTGAATTCTTAAGAATTATAAAAACTAGCAAAAAAAAGTTTAATGAACTTTTTGATTTAATGTCAATCAACGGGGGAGATCTATCAATAAAGCACATTAAAAAATTCTGTAAACAGTACAATTATAAAGCAGATGAAAATACAAGGTTATTAGATGAGATAGTTAAAGACATAGGATTACTGAAAAATGTCCAAATAATTCTGGATATTTGTTCATTTAGGTCTATGGATTATGAAAAAGGTTTTAATTATGCATTTTATGTGGAAGATTTTAGAAAACCAATCGCATTAGGGGGAAGGTATGTTTCTTATGTATCAGATAAAGGCCTTAATAGAACTGCTACAGGCTTTAGTATTGATTTGAAAGACATAGTAATGATTTATGAAAAATAATATTTTCTTAATTGGCACACATTGGGGTGACGAGGGAAAAGGCAAAGTAGTAGACGTATTGTCTGAGAATGCTCAAGCATGTGTTAGATTTCAAGGTGGGCATAACGCTGGTCATACGTTAGTAATAGATGACAAAAAATTTATTTTACACTTAATTCCATCTGGTATACTTCGTGACAATGTAATATCCGTGGTAGGAAATGGTGTCGTTGTATCCATAGATGCTTTAATGTCTGAAATCAATGATCTTCAAAATCATGGCGTCTCACTAGAATCAAAGTTATTTATTAGTCAGAATTGTCATTTAATACTGCCTACACATATAGCTATAGATCAAGCAAGAGAAATAAAGCTAGGAAAGAAATCAATAGGCACTACTGGTAGAGGTATAGGGCCATGTTATGAAGATAAAGCATCTAGAAAAGGTATAAGATTTATTGATTTAAAAAATGAAAATATTTTTCTTAAGAAATTACAAGATCTAATGGAGTATCATAATTTTCTTCTTACACAGTATTTCAAGGTAGAGAGTATAAATTTCGATTTAGTTGCTGATGAAATCATAAAAAAATACAAAAAGATTTCAGATCATATTATTGATACAGATGAGTATATCAATGATTTGTGTAAAAAAGGAGGCGTGGTATTTGAAGGCGCTCAAGGAACAATGCTTGATTTAGACCATGGTACTTTCCCTTATGTAACCTCATCTAATACTACATTACCTGGAGTTGTTTCTGGCACAGGTGTAAACATGTCTTTAATAAAATATGGCTTAGGTATAACCAAAGCATATTCTACGCGGGTTGGTCATGGCCCATTTCCATCAGAACTTAAAAATGAAATTGGTGAGCGTATTGGACAAATAGGTGGTGAAATAGGAGCTACAACTGGAAGAACTAGAAGATGTGGATGGCTTGATTTAAAGGTTTTGAAAAAATCTGTTAGATTGAATAACTTATCAGGTATCGCATTAACAAAGATTGATGTTCTTGATGAATTTGAAGAAATTTCTATATGTGTCGATTATGGAGAAATAAACTACGAAACATTTGATGTTGAAAATGTAGAGTTGATTAAACTACCAGGCTGGAAATCCTCTACTGTTGGTATTACGGAATATAATAAGTTACCTACAAATGCAAAAAACTACATAGAAACCATCGAGAGACTTGCTGATATATCAGTTGATATAATTTCAACTGGACCCGCTAGGAATGAAATTATTCAGAAGATCAATATCCTTGATGAATAATAAAACGACTAGATTTATTTTTGGTATCCATGCAACATCCAAAATTATAAGTTCAGATCAAGAAAAAATAAAAAAAATTTATTTTAAAAAAAATATTACGAGTAAGAACTTAACCATATTATACCAGAAAGCACTTGAATCTCAGTTACTAACTGAAGAAACAGGAACAGATAAATTAACCTTGCTTTGCGATTCTTCAAAACATCAAGGAGTCGTTTGTGAAATCAAGGATACAGACTTATCTAATTTTGATTTAGATAATTTTTTAATTTTAAATAAAACACCTTTCATACTAATCCTCGATCAAATTCAAGACCCAGGTAATCTGGGTGCATGCATAAGAACAGCAAATGCTGTTGGATGTGATTTAATAATAAAAAGAAAATCAAACTCCTCTCCTGTATCCCCAGCTGTCCATAAAGCGTCTTGTGGTGGAACATCAGGATTATATATTTATGAATCAAACGATTTAAATGGGATTGTAAAAAAACTTAAAAAAAATAATATCCATATTTTTGGAACTGACCACAAAGCTATTACAGATTATTCAAAATTGAATAATTATGAATGTACTTCTGTTTGTGTGATTATGGGCTCTGAGGATACAGGAATATCTAGATCCTTGAGAAACTCATGTGATCATCTTTTTTCTATACCCATAAATGGCACAGTTGAGTGCTTAAATATCTCAGTCGCTTGTGGAATAATATTATATGAGATCGCAAAATATAGATAAATAATGCAGTCAATATTTGAAAAATACTATGGAGTACTGTAGTATTGCCCTAGGTAAAATTATGAAGAATTATGAATTAGTTTTAATGTTTACGGTTGGAGAGGACTCTCTTACAAATCAGACTATTGATAAATTTAAATCAGTAATAACTGAAAATAAAGGGACTATTGATAGATATGAAGACTGGGGTTCACTAAAAATGGCATATGATATCAATAACGAGAACAAAGCAAGATACATTTTAATGAATTTTAAGGGAAACAAATCTATAATTGACCAGCTTAATGAATTAATTAAATTTAATGACCATATACTGAGACATTTGATTATTAACACCAAAAATACTATCACAGAACCATCATTCATGAATAAAGAACAACTTAAATCAGCATAGTTAAATAATGGATAACAACAAAAACATAATAGACTATAAGAACTTGGGGTATATTAAGAAGTATATTTCTGAGGCTGGCAAGTTAATTCCAGGACGCGTATCCGGGCTCAGTGCATCCGAGCAAAGAAAGATGAATAAAGCTGTTAAAACTGCTCGGTTTTTAGCGTTAATACCATATTGCGATAACCATAAAAGACAATGAAGTTAATTCTATTAAAGGACGTTAAGCATCTAGGAAAAGTTGGACAAGAAATCGATGTTAAAGGTGGATATGCAAGAAATTATTTATTACCCACTAAATCGGCACTAACACCATCAAGAGAAAATCTTGAGATTATAGAAAAAATAAAAGATGATCTCATTAAAAAAGAACAAGAAGCCAAGGAACATGCGCTTACTATAAAGGAAAAATTAGCAGGATATCAGCAGATTCATAAAGTAAAGGTTAAGGAAGACACAACGGAGTTATTTGGCTCCATTACACTTCAGACTATTGTTGATACTTTGAGGAATGATGGTCATGACATTGAAAAAAAACAAGTTAATTTACCATCTGGCGCAATTAAGGAATTAGGCGTCTATAATGTAAACATCTCACTCCATCCTGAAGTAGCATGTGATATCAAAATCATGGCAGAGAAATCAGAAGATAATCAAGAATCAGAGTAAGTCAATATTCTTTATTAACTAATTATCAGATAATATACTCTTAAATGAGTAGCATTCCTAAAACACCTACGTCAATTGAATCTGAAAAGGCACTTCTGGGCTCATTAATTATTGACTCAGAATCCTGGGAAAAAATATCTAACCTAGTTACTCCTTCTGACTTCTATGATGGTAATAATAGAGATATATTTTCAGAGATTTATGATTTACAAATCCATGATCAGCCATTAGATATCTTAATTTTGGAGGAAAGCCTTAAATCCAGAGATAAACTCATCAAAGTAGGAGGTATAGAATACCTCAAAGAGCTTGCTAAAACTGTCCCAACATCAGCTCATATTGTGAAATACGCTGAAATTGTTAGAGAAAAGTCAGTAATGCGAAAGCTTATTGGTGCAAGTACTCGTACGATTGAAAACATTCATCAAGATGGTGATGATATAAGAACCATTCTTGATAAAGCTGAAGCAGATATTTTTTCTATCGCATCTGATACTAAAAAAAATGAAGGATTAATAAAGATAGGTCCTATTGTTAATGATATGGTCGAATCTATCTATAACAAGAAAAATAATAATGTTATAGATTATTTATTAACTGGATATTCCAAACTTGATGATATTATGGGCGGTCTCCAAAATTCTGATCTGATAGTAATTGCAGCACGCCCATCAATGGGAAAAACCGCTTTAGCAATGAATATTGCTCAAGATATAGTTTTTAAACAAAAAAAGAAAGTCGGGTTCTTTAGTTTGGAAATGTCATCTCAGTCCATCGCTCTTAGAATGCTATCATCATTAAGCACAGTAGAATTCTCTAAGATCCGAACGGGTGACTATGAGTCATCAAACGATGACACCCGGGCAGTCACACAAGCTATAGATATGATGCAAGATTGTTCAATGTATGTTGACGATACTGGAAGCATTACTCCAATGACCTTGAGGTCAAGGGCAAGAAGAATGAAAAGAGAAACTGGTATAGATATGATTATATTAGACTACCTCCAGCTAATGACATTGCCTGATAAGAGTGAAAATAGAGTTAATGAAATTGCATCTATTACTAGACAGCTTAAAAGCCTAGCAAAAGAACTGGATATACCTGTAATAGCACTTTCACAGCTAAATCGAAGTCTTGAACAGCGGAATGACAAACGACCATTCTTATCTGATTTAAGAGAATCTGGATCAATCGAGCAGGATGCCGATGTTGTAATGTTTATATATCGAGATGATGTATATAATCCTAATTCAGAGGACAAGAATATAGCTGAAATTAACATAGCAAAACACAGAAACGGACCAACTGGGACTGCTAAGCTCACTTTCAGATCACACTGCACAAGGTTTGAAGATTATCATCCTCAAATATTTGAAAATACTGACAATTTGTAAAAAATTATTCCTCTAATAATTCAAGTTTACCTGGTTTATTTTCCCAGTCTTTTGCATCATCTGGGGCAGCTTTGGCTTCTGTTATTAATGGCCAAGTTTTTGATAGCTTTGAATTAATATCCAAGTATTTTTTATCATCTTCATTTAAGTCATCTTCCGAATAGATAGCATTAATAGGACATTCAGGTTCACAAAGACTGCAATCTATACACTCTTCAGGATTGATTACTAAAAAATTAGGGCCCTCATGAAAACAATCAACAGGGCATACTTCAACACAATCAGTGTATTTACATTTTATACAATTTTCAGTTATTACATAAGTCATTATCTCAAATTTTAACATATGAGATATTAAAAAACATTTGTTTACTAATTAAGCTATAATGTGGAGATTAAAAATTTCAAAAAATATTACAATATATTTTTTAAGGGTTATCCTTGAAATAAACATTGAAGATTAAGTTCTTTTTTATTAATATCTTGAGATTATTCCTCGGTAGCTCAGCTGGTAGAGCGAGTGACTGTTAATCACCAGGTCGGCGGTTCGAGTCCGTCCCGAGGAGTACATCTTAGATTAATTTCTTTTAAGACATCCGGGTAATTCTATAGTATAGTTCACAAAAATCTTTTCTAAGTTTTGACATATGGAAAATATCAGAAACATAGCTATTATAGCCCATGTTGATCATGGTAAGACTACTCTTATTGACTCTATAATGATGCAGTCAGGAATCTTTAGACAAAATACAACAGTAACGGAAAGAGTAATGGATTCTGGAGATTTAGAAAAAGAGAGAGGTATAACAATTTTAGCTAAACCAACTTCAGTTGTATGGAAAAATACAAGAATAAATATTATCGATACTCCAGGACATGCTGATTTTGGTGGCGAGGTCGAGAGAGTTTTAAGCATGACAGACGGAGTGATACTTCTTGTAGATGCTGCTGAAGGGTCTATGCCACAGACAAAGTTTGTTCTATCTAAGGCTTTAGCTCAAGGATTAAAACCTATAGTTGTTGTAAATAAAATTGATAAACCTGATAGTAGAGCAGAAAAAGTTATAGATGATGTCTTTGATTTATTTGTATCTCTAAACGCTTCTGACATGCAATTAGATTTCCCAATTTTATATGCATCAGGAAGAGATGGTTGGTGTACATCAGACATAAACAATAAAAAAGATAATTTAAATGAAATGTTAGACCTCATCATAGAATACGTAGATGAGCCCAATGTGGAATATGAAAAACCATTTGCAATGCTTGCAACTTTACTTGATTCAGATAAATATCTAGGAAGATGTCTAATAGGAAAAGTCGAGCAAGGCATTGCAAGAGTTAATGATAATGTCAAATCTATTAATTTAAAAGCAGAAAGAGTTGAATCAGGAAGACTTACAAAACTTTTCAAATATGAAGGAACAAATCGTATTCCGGTAGATAAAGTAAATGCAGGAGATATAATTTGCATAGCAGGATTAGCTCAGACATCTGTATCAGATACTATATGTAACGAACATAACGAAGTTCCCATAAAATCCACACCAATCGATCCTCCAACAATGTCAATAACTATTACTATTAATGATTCTCCAATATCAGGTTTAGAAGGAAAAAAAGTAACTTCAACAGTCATTAGAGAGAGACTTTTATCTGAGGCCGAATCAAATGTCGCTATTTCATTTAATGAAAATGATCAAAAAGATTCTTTTGAAATTGGAGGAAGAGGGGAATTGCAGCTAGGTGTACTTGTAGAGACAATGAGACGTGAAGGTTTTGAGTTAACGGTATCAAGACCAAAGGTTGTTTACAAAATTAATGAGGCTGGTCAAAAGCTAGAACCCATTGAAGAGGTAATAATTGATGTAGATAATGATTATACAAGTACAGTCATTGACAGTATGAATAAAAGAAAAGCATCGATGATAGATATGACTAACATAGCAGGGAAAACAAGACTCATTTTTAAATGTCCATCAAGATCGTTAATTGGTTATCAGAGCCAATTTCTAACAGATACAAGAGGAACAGGGATAATCAATAGATTATTTGATTCCTACAAGGAATACAGAGGAGAAATTGCATCCAGAAGAAATGGAGCATTAATATCAAATTCAAATGGAAATTCCGTAGCTTATGCAATATTTAATCTTCAAGATCGCGGTACTATGTTTATAGACCCTCAAACCAAAGTATATCGAGGTATGATAGTTGGAGAGCATAATAGACCTAATGATTTAGAAATAAATATTTTAAAAGGTAAGCAGTTAACAAATGTTAGAGCCTCTGGAACAGATGAGGCTGTAAAGTTAGTGCCACCAAAAAAAATGTCCTTGGAGCAAATGATGTCTTATATTAACGATGATGAAGTACTAGAAGTCACTCCGATTAATTTGAGATTAAGAAAAAAACACCTAGATCCTAACGTCAGAAAGAGAGCTGCTAAATTATAATATTAATGATTTTTTTATCCTCTTTATAGCACGCTCTAAGGACTCCATATCAATCGCAATAGATATCCTTATATGATCTTCAATACCAAATGCACTTCCTGGCACGACCGCAACTTTTGCATTTTCCAAAAGATACAAGGCTAGATCTGTATCATTAGAAATATTTTTATTTTTCTCTATAAAATTCTTGAATGAAGGAAAGACATAGAATGTTCCATCAGTCGGCTTACATTCTACACCTTCAATCTTATTTAGCTCATCTACAACAAAATCATGTCTCTTCTTATATTCTTTGTTCATTTCAGGCATTTCTTTACATGATGCACTCAGAGCAGCAGCCGCAGCTGCTTGAGAAACTGAACTTGCACATGAAGTACTCTGAGACTGTAAGGTTTTCATTTTCTTTATAATATCTTTATTACCTGCTGCATACCCTATCCTCCATCCAGTCATCGAGTATGCTTTAGAAACTCCGTTAAAAATAATCGTACGATTTTTTAATGAAGGACAAACATTCAAAATATTATGAAATTTTTCATCATACCAATGAATGTGTTCATAAATATCATCAGAAGAGATAAATATTTCCTTATGATCTAAGAGTACAACAGACAGTTTCTCCAAGACAGCTGAATCATAATATTTACCACTAGGATTGTTAGGACTATTCAGCATAAATAGTTTTGTTTTTTTATTAATAAGATTTCTAAATTTGTCTATATCTATATCAAAGTTATTATTATAATCCGTCTCGAGCATCACAGGAGTACCTCCTGAATATTTAACCATATCTGCGTATGATACCCAGTAGGGCTGTGGAATTATTACTTCATCACCATCATCAATAATTACTTGAAGGAAATTGAATATCGATTGTTTACATCCTGCTGACACAACAATCTCATCATGGTCATAGCTCAATTTATTTTCATCTTTAAATTTTTTGATTACAGCACTTTTCAGATCAAAAGTACCATCAACAGCTGTATATTTTGTCATGCCAATATCTATAGCTTTTTTAGCTGCATTTTTGATATATTCTGGTGTGTCAAAATCAGGCTCTCCAACCGTGAGAACAATTATATCCTCTCCTTTTTTACGAAGCTGATTTGCTTTCGATGTAAGTGCCATTGTAGAGGATGGCTGAATTAAATTTATACGTTTTGAAAATTTCAATAGAGTTCCTGTCAAAAGCTTATGATATCATGAAAGGATATATTTAGTAAGAGAGCACAACATTATTGTGAAAAGATTAAGCATAAAGTCTAATATGAAGCCAAGCGGGGATCAGCCAAAGGCTATCGAAGCATTAGTTAGTGGTATTTCAAAAAATATCAAACATCAAACTCTTCTAGGCGTTACAGGCTCAGGCAAGACATATACAATGGCAAATATTATTGCTAAAACTAACAAGACTAGTCTAATCTTAGCACCAAATAAAACCTTAGCAGCTCAACTATATGCGGAAATGAGAGAATTCTTTCCTGATAATTCAGTTGAATATTTTGTTTCATATTATGATTACTATCAGCCAGAGGCATATGTCCCTGTTTCTGATACATTCATTGAAAAGGATGCTTCTTTGAATGAGCATATTGAGCAAATGAGATTATCTGCAACCAAATCTTTAACGGAGCGAAAAGACGCAATCGTTGTAGGAACTGTATCAGCAATTTATGGTCTAGGTGATCCTGAAACTTATTTTAAAATGATTCTTCACTTAGTTAAAGGAGATATGATTCATCAACGTGACATACTTAGAAAATTAACTGAGCTTCAATATGTTCGTAATGATTTAGAATTAAGAAGAGGTACTTATCAGGTTAAAGGACAGGTAATTGATATATTCCCTGGTGATTCAGAAAAACACGCAATAAGAATAGATCTATATGGGGATGAAGTAGAAAACATATTCTTATTTGATCCGCTAACTGGAGATATAGTTAAGCAACTTAATAGAGTGACTGTTTATCCAAAAACACATTATGTAACTCCACAAAGTAAGATTGATGACGCAATGATAAAGATAAAAAAAGAACTCAAAGATAGAATTAAGTTTTTTTCGGATAATTCTAAATTAATTGAAGAACAAAGAATCAGAGAGAGAACTAATTATGATTTAGAAATGATGAAAGAAATGGGCTATTGTTCAGGAATAGAAAATTATTCAAGATACTTATCTGGAAGAAATCCAGGAGACCCGCCACCATGCTTATTAGATTATATGCCCAAAGACGGTCTTGTGATTATTGATGAGAGTCATGTGGGTGTCCCTCAGCTTGGAGGAATGTATAGGGGAGATCAATCTAGAAAACAAACTTTAGTAGATTATGGATTTCGTCTTCCATCAGCTATGGATAATAGACCATTAAAGTTTGACGAGTTTGAAGGATATAATTTTCAGACCATTTTTGTTTCAGCAACACCAGGACCTTACGAACTTGATAAATCGTCAGCTATAATTGAACAAGTAATTAGACCTACAGGACTAACAGATCCAATTATTGAAGTTCGTCCGTCATCTAGCCAAGTGGAAGATGTTTTATCAGAAATAAACAAGGTTACTAAAAATGGTAATAGAGTTCTCATCACTACCTTGACAAAAAAAATGTCAGAAAATTTATCTGAATATCTTCAAGAACATAATATTAAAGTAAAATATCTTCACTCTGATATAGATACGGTCGAAAGAGTTGAGATAATTAGAGACTTAAGAAAAGGAGATTTTGATGTTCTTGTAGGTATCAATCTTTTAAGAGAGGGTCTCGATATTCCTGAAGTAGAGTTAGTGTCCATATTTGATGCTGATAAGGAAGGTTTTTTAAGGTCAGATAGATCATTAATTCAGACAATTGGTAGAGCTGCAAGGAATATCAATGGAAGATGTATTTTATACGGCGATAGTATAACAGGCTCAATGCAAAGAGCTATAGACGAGACTGATAGAAGAAGAGAGATACAAATGGTCTATAATAAGGAGAATAATATTAGTCCGGTATCTATTAAAAAAGATATAAGACAAGCGCTTGATGAGGACACATATATTGAAAACGAATCTCTTGATAAGCTAAAAATAGTCAGTAATAGCAAGAAAAAACTAACAAGAGTTAATAGTGATAATGTCACAACAATAATTTCTCAGTTAGAAAAAGAAATGTATAATCATGCTAAGAATTTAGAATTTGAGCAAGCAGCACAAATAAGAGATCAGATTAATGATTTACAAGAGAAATACTTAATGCTACCTAAGGCAAAATCCTAATGCTATTCTTGTCTACAAATGAATGACGTGTTAATTTACCTATTCTTACAGGCGCGTAGCTCAGCTTGGTTAGAGCGCCACCTTGACATGGTGGAGGTCGTTGGTTCGAG
>MDTG01262510.1_pt1 | contig 33566 bp, 34 predicted proteins | sample 811421 | NCBI WGS metagenome assembly MDTG01 (sample SAMN05326645, study PRJNA326480) | marine metagenome | isolation source: seawater | place: Pacific Ocean: South East | collected 2011
ATAAATTTATATAGCTTTATCAGCGATATTATGAATAATATAGTTATCAACTTAATTGTTCAAATATAATCCTTGAATAACAAATGAAAAAACTTTTATCATTTTTGCTGATCATTTTTTTAACATCCTGTGAGACTGTATCCGATTTTAATATGCCTAACCTCGGTATGCCGGATCTTGCCAAATATAACATTAATCCTTTCTCAAGAAATACTACAGAAGAATTAAGTTGTCCAAAGCCGATGATATTAGCTGACGCTATCAGTATTACGGAGTTTATTGATTTCGGATCAAATGATGAGTCAAATATAATCTACAGGGGTCGTATTGATAGAATTGATTATGAGTGTAATATTGAACCAAATTATACGTTGGGTAATCTTTACATTATTGGAACTGTCTCTCTTGGTCAGAATGCACAAGATAATTCATATACATTACCCGCATTTGTAGCTGTGATAAACAAGGATAGAGAAGTTATTTCGCGTAGTTATGTTGATATAAATGTAAACATACCAGATGGTGCGACATTAGCAAGGTTTGAGTATGTCCATGAAGATTTTAAATTGAATTTTGAGCGATCAAAGAATACTAGTGATTATCAAATTTTGATTGGTTTTAAGCTTAATGCAGATCAAGTTGAATTTAATAAGAATTTATAAATCCAAAGCTATTTCTTTATTTGCTTAATCCCATCAGCGAGAATTTTATCATAAGAGCTTTGCTTTATATTAGCCGCAGTAATTGATTTACTTACAGCCTCAAAGACGACCTCACTGACTTCCTCTTTGATTGCACTAATCGCATCTGTTTCAGCGCGTCTTAATTTTTCATCGAGTAATTTTCTTTTTCTCTCGAGACTATCTTCTAGCTTAATTTTAGCTTCTTTTTCATAGTTTCTAGCAATTTTTTTTGCTTCATCAATAATTTCTTTAGCACTCTTCTCAGCTTCTTTATTCTTTTTCTGAAATTCCGCTAAAACTGTTTGCGCTTCCTCTCTAAGCTTTTTAGCTTCTTCCAACTCATCACTTATTTTTTTAGCGCGGTTATCAAGGATTTTTGCTATTTTTCCAGGTACTTTAAAATAGACCAAGAGTAGAAGAAACATTACAAACCCAATTGCTACCCAAGTTGCATCTTTTTCTAGCATTTTCTCCAACCCGTCATTTTTTTACCATACTTTTTATATTGTCTCTCAATGTGTCTTTCATAAGAGGATTTTCGCCGAAAACTTTTGATATGATATCACTAGATACGTCGTATGCGATTTGTTCGGATTTTTCCAAAACGGAGCCTTTTTTTATCTCAAGTTCAGTCTCAAATTTTTGCAATAGCTCACGACTTTCATTTTCAAATACATTATTTTCATCTTCAATGACTTGATTAAGTTTATTCCTTGAATTTGATAAATAGGAAGAGGCTTTATCCTGAGCTTCTCTTATGGATTGAAGATAGCCTTGTTCAGTAATCTCAGACTCCTTCTTAAAATTTTCTGCATCCTCTACATCCCTGGCTATAATATCTTCTCTAGTTTCGATAATATTCGCGATCTTCGGTAGGGCGAATTTAGACATTACCACATAGAGTATTATGAATGATATTATTAACCAGAATATTTGCGAAGCAAAGTATTCTGTATTTAATTGAGGCATACCTGTTTCTGACATATTAATTCCGTCTTAAATAGTGAAATTATCTATACAACAAAGAGTAGAATTAATGCAATAACAAGTCCAAATAATCCTGTGGCTTCAGCAAGAGCGAACCCAAGTAGTAGATTAGGAAACTGTCCTGGAGCTGCAGATGGATTTCTTAGTGCCCCTGACAGATAGTTGCCAAAGATTGTACCTATACCGATACCTGCACCAGCAAGTGCGATTGTTGCTAATCCTGCTCCTATTAATTTAGCTGCTTCTGGTTCCATATTATTCTCCTTTTTATTATATGGTTGTTATAATTAATGCATATGTATTGCATCGTTTAGATAAATACAAGTTAGAATTGCAAAAACATATGCCTGCAAAAACGCAACAAGTATTTCTAATCCTGTAAAGGCCGTAATAAACAGTAATGGTGCTATACCAAGTGGTGCTATGAATAAGTTTCCTGAAAAAAACATCCCAGCTACAAAAAAACCAAAAACCTTCAACATGGTATGTCCAGCCATCATATTCGCAAATAACCGAACAGACAAACTCACAGGTCTTGTAAGGTAGGATATTATTTCTATGACAACTAATAGTGGTAACAATGCTTTTGGAACTCCGCTGGGCACAAAGAATTTTAGAAAATTAATACCGTGCATCACAAAGCCGATAACTGTCACGCCAAAAAATATTACAATTGCTAGCGCAAAAGTTACAATTATGTGACTTGTGACCGTGAATGTGTAGGGTATCATACCGAGCATGTTACAAAATAATACAAACATGAATAGGCAGAAAATGAACGGGAAATATTTTTGCCCTTCATCACCAACATTATCCCTTACCATTTTTCCAACAAATTCATATGATAGTTCTGCGATTGACTGTAACCTGGTAGGAACCGTCCCACGCCCATTGAATGTGAATAGTGTTAGGAAAATAATGAGTGCAACACTAAAGACCATAAATAGAGAGGAGTTCGTGAATGACAGATTTAAGTCAAATAGCTTGAATTCAATTAACTCAACTATTTCAAACTGATGCATTGGATCTGGGGCGCCAGATTTTTCAGCCATTGTATACCCTCATGTTTTATATTTATTTTATATATAAATTTTAATGTTTTTGGTAGCAATTTTATCATTTTTAATTAAAAAAATTCACTTAATTGTGAATCAATGGTCATTGTTACTCTCATATAATTGTCTTGAAGATGTGATCGCGGTCTTAATTCCAGATACAATACCTAGGACGAGAAATATTATAAAGAAAATTGGTTTTGTGTTTAGCCATTTATCGATATACCAGCCAAGCACAGCCCCAATAATTGATGAGATGATCAGTTCAATGGATATTCTCATTGCGATAGATATCTGCCTACCCCTCTTTTGCTTTTGCTCATTATCGATTTTTTTTTTACGAGATTTAATCTCTTGTATTTTCTTGGCAACTTGGTCCAGCTGATCATTATTATCAATCATGCAACAATCTCTTCGTTCGCAATTTTTTCAGCTTGATTTAGATCTACAGAAAGAATTACACTTTCCCCTTTTTTGGCCATCGTGATGCCAAAGAGTCTATCCATTCGTGACATTGTATATGGATGATGGGTCACAATAAGAAACTTTGTATTTGAATTCCCTGATAGATCATCAAGTGTGTCACAGAACTTTTTAACGTTGGTATCATCTAAGGGAGCGTCAACCTCATCTAGGATACAAATTGGAGATGGATTTTCTAAAAAAACAGCTAGTATTAGAGCGATTACCGTCAGGGCTTGTTCGCCCCCTGATAGCAATGATATTGTTTGTGGCTTTTTACCTGGAGGCCAGGCAATAATATCAAGACCTGCTTCCAGTATATCCTCATTATCATCCAATCTAAGTTCAGCTTTACCGCCATCAAATAGTTTTTCAAACAATAACTTAAAATTTGTATTCACCTTGTTGTATGATTCATGTAATCGCTCTCGTGCCTCTTTGTCGATTTCTATGATGCCCTTTTGTAGCGTTTCAGTTGCTGAAATAAGATCATCATTTTCACGACACAGTTTTTCGTGGTACACTTTCTTTTCATCAAATTGATCGGCAGCAGTCAAATTCACAGCTCCAATCTTTTCTCTTTGGGAGTTTGCTTGTGATAGCAACTCAATGACTTTTTCACGGTTCATTAAGTCTTGATTTAAGCCAACGGCAAGATCTTGAGGATCCAATCCCAAATTGATCTTTATTTTGTCATTCAACTCGGATCTCTTCTCCTCAAGATTTTTGAGGTCCGCTCTCGCTTGGATTAGTATTTCAGAGTCTTTCATAAGCTCAGACTCCAGTAATTTTATTTTTTCATTATTTTTTTGAGATTGTTGCTCGTAAGAGTCTAATTTATGCTGTAATTTCAGTTTCGTTTGGTTTGCATCTTCAAGCTGGTTTCCAACCTCTGATTGTTTTTTCCTAATCCTGTCTGGCTCTAACTCTAGGCCTACCAATAATTCCTTTGAATTATTCAGTCTCAAATCAAGGTCTTTTAGATGATTTTCTGTTTGAGCTTTTCTCGTTTCCCATGATATTTTATTTTCAAGAAGATCTTTCTGGGTTTTCTCAAGATCTCTTTTTTCTCTGAGTATACTTTGTGTATTTGCTTCTTTGATATCTGCTATTGTTTTTGCATTATAAAAATCTTGTTTCTTCTTTTCTAGGATATTTCGAGCTTTTTCTATTTCGTCTTTGCTAATTTTTCTCAAACTTGAGGACTCAATACTTTCTTTATTTATCTTTATGTACTCTTCAATTGAGCTAATCTTTATCTCAATTGATAGGTTAGCGTCTTTTTCCGTAATCATTTTTTGATCTAACTCTTTAATTTTTTGCGATAACATTTTTTGTTCTGCAATGAGACTCTTCCAACTCTCCTTCTTCGTTGCCTCTTCAGTTGCAATTTTTTCAAGGTTTCCAGAAATTTGCTTGGACTCTTCGATTAATTTTTCCAGCTTAATTTGGCTACTTCTTATTTCTGTGTCCAGCGCGCCAACTTTTTTCTTTGCTTGAGGTACATTTATACTTTCACTATCGGTCTCAAATTTTTGAATAAAGCCATCCCACCTTATTATCTCGCCATTAGAATTTATTACTTGCTGTCCTGGTTTTAGTAATTGTATAATTTCATTTTTTTCATTTATTTGGGTATATCCTGTGTACCTTAGAAATAAAGCAATCTCTTTTGGGCCACTTATTATTGTATTAAGTGGGGTGATACCAACTGCGAATTTATCATCAAAGTTTCCATTTGCGCTTATCCAAAATTTTTTACCATTCTGAAGTGATGAAGTCTCAAGGTCACAGAGAATTTTGCCAATTTTATCTTCAAAATCATCTATAATCTTGATCTTATTAATTACAGCTTCTGGATTTTCTGTACTTCGCAAATAATCTTCAAGATCGTTTTTTGATTTTCCCAATTGCCGTAACTCTAAATCTGTAATTAATTTTAATTCCTTATTTTTTTCAAAATCCTGAGATAATTTGACCTTGATTTTTTCACATTGATCAATATCGCTTAATAGGGAGATGAGTTCTTTCTCAATCTGGTTCTGCTTGTTAAGAGAGGATTCTCTGTCTTTTTGGCCAGATTTATCGTTATTATAATGAGATTTCTCTCTATTGACATTCTCAAGATCGATGATTAGTTCTTCTAGTTTTTTTTGGCTTCCTTCAATTTGATCTTGGATATTTGCACTTTCTGTTTCCATTGTTATTACTTCTGATAGATAGCTGTTATATTCTTTTTCCAAAATCTTATAACTATCAGTGGCATCGGTAGATGCTTCTATTATGTTGCTCTCAATTTTCTGTATATCCACAATATTTTTGTGTAGTTCAGCTAATCTTTCTTCTATATTTTTTAGCTGTATAATCTGATCTGAAACATTTTTTTGTTCGCGATCTTTATCTTTAAATACTTGATCTATTTGCTTACTGACTGTACTAATTTTCTCAGTGGTGTACTGTAATTCATTTTTTAAATTGAGTTCATCACTTCGTTTATGTTGCAGATCATCAATCAGTACATCATAGTCTTTTTTGATAGGTTTTATGCCTGCTAAAAGATCATTATTTTCAGTTTCAATATCACTAATTTTATTTTTTATAACCCCTATCCTTTCTTGAGTTGCATAAATATTTTCTTTGAATTCTTTTTCTTTAGTTGTGATCGAATGCCAATCTATTCTTATTAACTCTTTCTCATAATCTCTAATTTGGGAGGCAATTATTTTAAATTTTTCAGCTTGGTTTGCCTGCCTTTTGAGAGAAGACATTTCTGTGCCAATGACACTAATAATGTCACCAAGACGCTCTATATTCAATTTTGTTGCATTAAGTCTTAATATGGCTTCATGTTTGCGATGATGAAGACCACTAATACCAGCCGCTTCTTCCAGGATCTTTCTTCTCTCGTTTGGTTTTGCCTCAATGATTTGATTAATTTGGCCTTGCTTAACAATAGATATAGAATGGGGGCCGAGTGAATTATCAGCAAAGAATAGTTGGACGTCTTTTGCTCTCTTTTCGATTGAGTTTATGTAGTACTTTGAACCTGAATTCCTCTCAATTCTTCGTTTTATCTCATATTCATTTTCATCAGATTGTTTGTTATCGGAAGTATTATTAGTATCACTCATTACTACAGAAACTTCAGCAAAGTTCCTGGAGGGACTTGAATCAGTCCCTGAAAAGATGACATCGTCCATTTCGGATCCGCGAAGATTTTTATATGACGTCTCACCCATCACCCATTGAAGGCTATCTAAAACATTTGACTTACCACAGCCATTTGGACCGACAATTCCCGTCAGGCCACTTTCTATTTCAAGTTCTGTTTGTTTTTCAAAAGATTTGAAACCATGAAGTTTTATTTTTTTTAATTCCATTTTGGAATAGATCCTCCTAGATACCCTTGTACGAATCCAATATTTTTTCTATTTCTGATTTGAAGTATGAATAAGGCTTATTACCAGATATTACCTTACCATTAATTATAAAAGATGGCGTAGAATTAATCTGAAAATCTGCTATGGCACTTTCTTTCTGCATTATTAGTTGATCTAATAATTCCTGATCATTAAGGCATTGGTCAAAATCTTCACTGCTTAGGCCAGCTTGCTTTGAAAGTTTTTTTAGTTCTGTAATTGCGTTATCCGAGTACCATTTTTCTCTATTTTGAAATAAGATATCAATGAAGGCGAGCGAAATGCTGTTATCAACACATCGCGCCAACATAGATGTTGCCATTGATAGCTTATCTAGTGGAAACTCTCTAAAGATAAATCGCAACTCCCCCTTTTCAATGTAATTTTTTTTTAGCTCAGGATAGGTTTTAGTGTGAAAGTCAGCACAATGAGAACAAGTCATCGAGGCATATTCTATGATTGTAACTGGCGCATTAGTATCACCTATTGAGAGCTCCTGAAGAGATGCGTCTGAAACGGATAAATTTAAATTATTTACCTCCTGACTCTCAATAATTGCAAAATCTATCGCTTCGGAATTACCGTTGTAGGTATCTGTAAAGATATGATAGATGCTCATGCAAGCAACTAGCCCCAAAACTAATAATCCTATCTTATTCCTTCTCATTTTTTCTTTGCTCCTTGATATTGTTGCCAAGCTTGATCAGCGCATCTTCGAGGGTTTGGCTCTTTGTTGCTTGGATCTCATTTGCGGCCTGAGTCATTTCCGATCTCGAACTCGAAGAATTTGAGTATTTTAAACTTTGTTTCTTTGTAAAATTTTGTCTCTTGATAACAAGATCCGAAATAAAGTCATCACCATAGATTTCATTTACCTTATCAAGTATCAAATTCCTTTTGTACTCTATTTCCATCACACTACATTCAGATACTTCCAAGTGTAATCTTCTATATATTATTTTCTTTCCATCTGTATATCTATATCCAGTTGCAATTTTTTTTGGATACACCAAGTTCTCATACTCATCCTCAAAAACCTGTTTCCATACTATTGATAATTCATCAACTTTAACACCATATTTTTTTGTGAATGGTTTTATTATTGGTTCAATAAAATTACTAATATGCAAACCAGAATTATGTTTTACTCTAAGATTATAAATATTATCTTGTTTAGACATTGGGTAACTATTTTTATTTTCTCATTATTATATTATTATTAATTACAGAAATGTACAAACCAAACGATATAACATACCCACTAATTTTATGGTATAAGTCAAATAAAAGGGATCTCCCGTGGAGATATGAATTTAATCATGTAAACTCACCTTACAGGATTCTTGTAAGTGAATTTATGCTTCAGCAAACAACAGTTGCAACTGTAATAAATTATTACAACAGATTTCTATCGAAATGGCCAACTATCAAAGAGCTATCAATGGCAACAGAAGACGAAGTTTTGGAGCTATGGTCTGGACTGGGCTACTATTCAAGAGGGATTAATTTATTAAGAACTTCAAAAATCATCGCTAAGGATTTCTCAAACATAATACCAAACACTATTGATGTATTAAATACATTACCTGGTATTGGCGAATACATGTCATCGGCGATAGTATCGATCGCATACAATCTACCTTCAAAGGCAGTTGATACAAATATCCAAAGAGTTATAACAAGGCATTTTCAATTAAACTTTGAAAACCCGACCAGAAATCGAAGGGACGTTCAAGATATTATTGAGCAATTAACAAGTGTTGGTTCGCCAAGAGATGTAATTCAAGGTATTATGGATTTGGGATCCGCAATATGTACAACAAAAGTACCATGCTGCGAATCTTGTCCTTTGAAAAAAAGTTGCATCTCATATCGGAATGGTAAATTTGAATTTGCATTAAAGAAAAGAAGAAAAACTATCCCTCAAAAGTATGGTCATGTTTTCTTGGTTGAGAGAGCTGACGGATCTTATCTGCTTGATAAGAGAGGCGACTCTGGTCTTTTAGCAAAAACCTATCAATTCCCAACAACCGAATGGAGGGAAGAGAAGATTATATCAAAATACCCAAAGAAAGATAAAAATATGAGTATTCTTGGCAAAGTAAAGCATAAATTCTCACATTTTTCTCTCGAGCTCACGGTCATTAGAGTTTGTGATGACTCTATAAATTTGAGTGATGTGAGCGTAACAAAGAATGCAATTTGGAAGAAACCAGATCAATTAAACCAGCTCGGTTTATCCAGCTTAATGAGGAAGGCATCTAAATATATATAAGTGTAACATGTTTGCTATCCCATATATTATTTTAAAGTATCAGATTTAACTTTCTCGCGAATTCTATCAATCGGTAGCAGCTTATTATTTCTTAAAAAATGCCAATAAATCCATCCATTACAGCTTTCTGTCCCCTGATAATGGGCCCCAATTTTATGAATAGAGCCATTAATTTTATTAGCTTGGAGTGTTCCATCTGCTTGAACAATGGCAATATTTTTCTTTTTTGAACAATATAACCTCTCGCCAATACCAATCATCCCTCTTTCGACAAGCGTTCCAAAAGGAATTCTAATCTGGTCTCTTTTTGTTGATTTAATATTTATGCTTGATGCGCATGGACTATCAATATTCTTTAATCTCTGTTCTGCAATACTGACATAGTCTTTATTCTTTTCAATTCCAATCCATCTTCGTCCTAGTTTTTTACAAACGGCAACAGTAGTGCCACTTCCGCTGAATGGATCAAGGACAATTGCATTTGGTTCTGATGAAGATACAATTATCCTGTAAAGTAGAGCTTCAGGTTTTTGCGTTGGATGTAATTTTGTTCCATCTTCATCACGCAGTCGTTCCTTACCTCCACAAATTGGAATATACCAATCTGACCTCATTTGGATATCATCATTTAAGCTCTTGATAGCATCATAATTAAATTTGTATCGCGATTTTTTATCTTTAGCTGCCCAAATTAGGGTTTCATGAGCGTTTGTGAACCTTCTACCACGAAAATGGGGCATTGGATTACTTTTTGTCCATATGACATCATTAAGGGTCCAGAATTCCATATTTTGCATAATGTATCCAACCCTAAAAATATTATGATAACTTCCAATTACCCAAATTGTACCTGACGGCTTTAGTAATCTTTTACATTCACCCATCCAACTCGTGGTGAAATCATCATATGATCTGAAATTATCAAATTTATCCCAATCCTCTCTAACGGAGTCAACATCCGTATGATCAGGCCTATAAATATTATCATTTAGTTGGAGATTATATGGGGGATCAGCGAAGATGAGGTCAACAGAGTTATCTGGTAGCTCACTCATTATTTTGATTGAGTCGCCTGTTAAAATTTTATTTGTTTGATCTGCTGATAATTCCGTAATATTTTTTTTTAGCATCTACATAGTTCAAATTTGTTAAAGAACATCTATTTTGACACTAAAAAGGTTATTATTTTCTAAATTAATTTTTTTTTATGATATCTTTAATTGGGCTGAAGCTTTTTCTATGAAGTGTTAGTATCCCATAATCTTCAATCTCTTGTATATGGTTTTTTGTTGGGTACCCTTTGTGCTCATCGAATGTATATTTATTAAATACGTAAGAGAATTTTTCCATAATTCTATCACGGACCACCTTGGCAACTATTGAGGCAGCAGCAATAGATAGTGATTTTTGGTCACCCTTAACAATAGGTATATTCAATATTTCAGAGTTTATCTCAAAATTTCCGTCAATTAGCAATACATCTGGCTTTTTGGGTAACTGTTTAAAAGCCCTATTCATTGCGTACTTTGTTGCGTTCAATATATTAATTGTGTCAATACACTCAACATCACCAATACCAATTCCAACGCAGGATTCTCTCACGATTTTGTGATACAGCAATTCCCTTTTTGATGTTGAAATTTTTTTTGAGTCATTTATATCGGAAGAAATGAAGCCTTCTTTTAGAATAACTGCCGCAGCCACAACGGGGCCAGCGATTGGACCTCTGCCAACTTCATCAATTCCTGCTATGAGTTTAAATCCTCTGCCCCTCAGATTAGTCTCAGTTAATAAGTCAGGTTTGCTAGAGGCATTCATTAGATGTCATTTCTCAGATAGCCTCGGTATTATTTCAACGAGATTACATGGCTTATGATTGATATCAAGTTGATGGATTAGAATTTCATTCCACGCATCCTTACAAGCATTTGGGGAACCTGGAAGACAAAATATATATACATTATTAAATACTCCACCAAGTGCCCTTGATTGAATTGTCGATGTCCCAATTTTTGAGGAGCTTATTTGATGGAAAAGCGCAGAGAACCCATCGATTCTTTTTTCAAGTAGTGGGCCTACAGCTTCTGGTGTCACATCACGACCAGTTAAGCCTGTGCCTCCTGATGTAATTATAACATCAAGGCTATTTGTGCCAACCCACTTGGTTATGACCTCTTGAATCTTCTCTATGTTATCCGGAATTATTAGCCTATCAAATAAACAATGATTCGCATCTTTTATCGCCTTTGATAAAAACTCACCAGATTTGTCATTCGATATTTCTCGAGTATCAGATATTGTGATAAGACCAATATTAAGACTTACAAAAGCACTTTTCATTTTCTCTGCCATCAAAAATTTACCAAGTTCATGATATTTCATTCGCTATTATTTTCAGATCTTCCCATGCAAGTCTCTTGAGTGAGGGTTGCTTTATTAGGATCCTTGGGTGGAATAAAGGAAATATAGGGGTATCAGTATTTTCGTGAGTCAAAGTACATCCGCGTGAATCAACAAGGTTAACATCACCACCCATAAGCATATTTAGAGCCAAATCTCCAAGAGAAATAATATATTTTGGCGCTAATAAAGCTATAATTTTTTGAAAAAAAGGTTCAGTCAGATCCAGTTCGGATTTAGTTGGTTTTCTATCACCTGGTGTTCGCCAAAAAAATGTATTTATTATTGAAGTCTTCTCAAAATTAATATTAATTGCTGCCAGCATCTTGACTAATAATTTTTCACAATCATCGGTTAATATCTTATCCAATCTATCTTCTTCTTCAGAATTTGGATAATCATTTACTATCAATATCTCAGGATTAAGACTTCCTTGATGAACATGCGTATGTTTTGAATATGTTTTTAGATCTGATATATCGCTTTTATTAATATACTTGATCAGATCTTGTATGGATTTTATTTCAACCAAATCTATAGAATCAATGACCTCCTTTGAGTCTTCTCTCGAGGACTTCTCTATAAATTGTTTGTTTCGGTTATCGCCAAGGACAAAATCGATAGTTTCATCTAAATACCAGTTAAGTAATACAATTTTTTTTAAATTATCCATAATTCACGAATTTTATTAAGATTATTTTTTATAATTCTATCTATTAATAGTACAAAAATACAATGATTAATGTTAATAATAGTAAGTTATTAATAGAAAGAGTTAGCAACAAATATGCAAGAAGAGAGTACAAGAGAGTCCATCGAGGTTGATGTGCTTATAATTGGCGCAGGACCCGCCGGATTAGCAACGGCTATAAGACTTAAGAAGGAGGCAGAAAAAAACAATCAAGAGATAAATATAGTCATCTTAGAGAAGGGTTCGGAAGTAGGTGCGCATATTCTATCAGGCGCAGTGATCGATCCAATAGGTTTGGATATGCTTCTTCCAAATTGGAGAGAACTTGACCCTCCGGTTATGAGTGAGGTAGTGGATGATAGATTCTACGTTTTAGGACCAGCTGGGAGCCTTAGGATTCCAAACTTCCTATTTCCAAGATTGATGTCTAATCATAATTGCTATGCGACGAGTCTCTCAAATGTTGTCAAATGGTTAGGTGGTATTGCTCAGTCCATGGGTATAGAAATTTATCCCGGATTTCCTGCATCAGAAATAATTTATAATGATAATAAAGTTGCAGGCGTTATCACAGGGGATTTTGGTATTTCAAAGAATGAAGAAAGAAAAGACTCTTTCATGCAGGGAATGGAGATACGGGCTAAATATACCGTATTTGCCGAGGGTGCACGTGGGCATTTAACTAAAAAAGTCATAGAGAAATTTGAGCTTGATAAAGAATCTGATTTTCAAAAATATGGTATTGGGCTGAAAGAACTATGGGAAATCCCTGATGAGAATCATAAAGCTGGCCTTGTTCAGCATACAATGGGGTGGCCACTTGATAATAAAACTGGTGGCGGTTCGTTCCTTTATCATTTTGGAAAAAATTTGGTTTCAATAGGATTTGTTGTTCATTTAAATTATAAAAATCCATCCTTATCACCATTTGAAGAATTTCAAAGATTTAAAACACATCCACTTATAAAAGATGTATTGAATAATGGAAAGCGGCTCTCATATGGTGCGAGAGTAATCAGTGAGGGTGGCTTTCAATCTGTTCCAAAATTAATATTCCCGGGTGGCTTACTCGTTGGATGCGCGGCAGGTTTCGTTAATGTCCCCAGAATTAAAGGGTCACACAATGCTATAGTAAGTGGCGTTTTAGCTGGGACTGCACTTTTAGAGGCTTTCACCTCAAACAGGACCGAAGATGAGTTACATAGTTATCAATCAATGTATAATAAAAGCTCAATTGCAAGGGAACTATCTAAGGTAAGAAATGTGAAACCATTATGGTCAAGGTTTGGGACTGTGGTTGGTATAGCCCTGGGAGGTCTCGATATGTGGTTGAGAAATCTTGGTATCAATTTACCATATACAATGTCCCATAAAAAGCCTGATCATCTGGCGCTACAAAAAAAGTCAGCATCAAAGCCAATAGAATATCCCAAGCCAGATGGAGTCTATTCTTTTGATCGGCTGTCTTCTGTATACCTATCATCAACAAATCACGAGGAAGATCAGCCTGTACATTTAAAAGTTGGCGATGTAGCCTTGCAAGCAGCGAGTGAATACAATGATTATGGGGGGCCATCATCAAATTACTGTCCTGCTGGAGTATATGAATGGATATTGGATGGAGAAAGCCCAAAATTCCAAATTAATGCTCAAAATTGCGTGCATTGCAAAACCTGTGATATCAAAGATCCAAATCAAAATATTAATTGGCATGTACCTGAGGGAGGTGGTGGTCCAAATTACTCTAATATGTAATATCGCCACTTATAAGATATGTCATCAAAACAAGTTTTGCGGGCTAATGCCAAAATTAATTTAACACTCGATGTATTAAGAAAACGCTATGATGGCTATCACGATATCCAAAGTTATGTTGCTTTCCTTGATTTAGGCGACGATTTAACCATAAATCGCTCTGAGAAATTATCGGTTAGTTTTGATAATCCATTCAATGAGGACATTTCAGGTGAATTCAATTCAATTACACAAACGCACAAATATCTCTGTAGTACTTTTCCAAATTTATATCAGTATAATATTCATGTAAAAAAGAATATTCCAATTGCCGCTGGACTTGGGGGTGGTTCATGCGACGCTGCTTCCTTCATGAGGTATTTGATTAGTAACGGTGAAATAAACATGAATAAAATAGATCTTACCTCATTAGCGAGAGAGGTGGGAGCGGATATCCCTTGTTGCTTGTATAATAAATCGGCTTATATCACTGGTATAGGTGATAGTGTTTGTGCTGTAGAATTAAGTGATCCCTATTATTGTATCCTAGTAAACCCATTAATACCTATATCAACACGAAAAATATACGAAATGATAAATATTAAAGACCCAGAGAAATTACTCAATAAAGATGTTTTATTGAAACCAACTATGACTCAATTCATAAATGGCAAGAATGACTTCGAGGATATAATTTCTGAAGAATATCCCATTATAAAAAAAATAATAAAATCTATAAGTAACTTCCAAGGTTGTTTATTTGCAAGGATGACAGGTAGCGGACCAACTTGCTTTGGCTTCTTCTCAAATAAAGCCGACGTATTGCAATGCGAGTCTGATTTGAAAGACATATATCCTAAATTTTGGATTCGATCGACGAAGTTACTAAACTAACTATTTCGTGTGTAAGAGAAGTAAACAGCCTCTATTAACGCCTTTTTCATCTCTGAGTTCTCAAAATTTTTGAGGCACATAAGAGCTTTTTCACCATATTTCTGAGCCTCCAAGAGCGTACCTTCAATCCCCCCCTTTTCATTGATTAAATCAATTGCAGATTTAAAATCATCTGGGCTTTTATTCTTTTTATGTATTAGTTTTTCCCACATTTTTTTTTTCTGTTTCACTTGAGTCTTTGTATGAAATAATAACAGGATACGTTACTTTCCCTTCAAAGAAGTCGTCACCGATATCTTTTCCAATATTATCGATCGTCGAGCTATAATCCAGAGCATCATCTGATAACTGAAATGCTATCCCAAGGTATGTACCAAAGTCTCTTAAGATATCAGCAGTTTCTTGACTAGATTCTGATATTATTGCACCAATTTCGGTTGCAGCGCTAAATAGTTTCGCGGTTTTATAATCAATAATCTGAAAATACATATCAGATGATATTGTTAGATGATTTGAATGCACCAGTTGCATTACCTCCCCTTCAGCGATGACTGTGGCGGCATTTGACAGTACTTCAAGAGCTTTTATTGATTGCGCTTCAACCATCATTTTGAATGCTTCACCAAGCAAGTAATCGCCTACCAACACACTTGCTTCATTTCCCCACAACATTCTAGCTGCAATTTTTCCTCTTCTCATTTCACTATCATCAACAACATCATCATGAAGCAAGGTGGCGGTATGCATGAACTCCACACCCGCAGCTAATGGAATATAGTTGTTGTTCCTACACTCACACAATTTACTTGATGCTATTGTTAACATGGGCCTCAGTCTTTTACCCCCAGATGAAATAAGATGTTGTGAAATCTTCGGAATCATATCTGTATCAGAGAGGGTTCTCTGGATAATTAGCTCATTGACAAGCCCCATATCTTTTTTAGTAAGGGATATGAGTTTCTCAATTCCATATTTTTTTTGCAGTGACATAAATCTGTTTTTTTATTTACATTAGATATAAATTATTTTTTGATATAAATAAATAAAAACTGGTTTGTATTTTTATGGCGATAATAAAAAAAAGTAGTCTTGCAACAACTACGGATAAATTTCTTGATGGAAAGATCGTAATCGAACAGCTTTTGGAGGGTGGTCGTTCAAATACAGACACAATACTTTTGTCTGCTGCAGTTTCTGTGAAATCCGGGGATAAAGTTCTTGAGATAGGCGTTGGTAATGGAACGTCATCAATAGCACTTGCGTCAAACCACAGAGATATAACAATATTTGGCATTGATAATGACCCAGTAAATATAGAGCTAGCAACCCGGAATGTTGTACTCAATAATCTACAAGCGAATATTATAATTAGTAAAGTAGATATACTTCAAGGGGGTGCATCATTTGAAATTCGCGGTCAAAAGAATATAAAATTTGATGCTATATTTATGAACCCTCCATATTTTGACAAAAAACATATGAATTTGTCCAAATCTCATCATGTAAATATAACAAAATTTCACAACGGAACTAATTTGGATAGATGGGTAGATAATTCTCTAAAGTTGTTAAATTTAAAGGGAACAATCACAATGATTAACACTGTTGAAAATCTTGATCGTGTGGTTAGCCTCCTATCTGGTCTTGGTAGCATAACAATACTACCACTTCTCTCAAATAAAAAAGGTGAGGTACTTCGCTTTATACTTAGTTTTAGAAAGGGATCAAAGGCAAAGACAAGGATGCTTCGTCAAGCTATTTTACACCAAGATAATGGTGCGTATAGCGAAAGGATCGAAGACGTGTTAAGGGGCAGGGCGCGTATTGACTTAACACAATCTGATTATTTTTATCAAATATAGTAAAATTCAAAAAAAAATTGTATGGTAATACTATTATTTTTTATATAGATATAGAAAAACTTGTAACTAATAGCTGTTCTAAAAATGCCAAAAAACATTAACAAAAAAAGAAATCCAGAGAATTCATTTCAAGATCTGATATTGATGCTTCAGGATTACTGGTCAAGCAATGGATGTATAATTCTACAGCCATACGATATGGAGGTAGGGGCAGGAACATTTCATCCGGGCACAATTCTAAGAGCACTTGGTGCTGATCATTGGAATGCAGCATACGTTCAGCCATCTCGAAGGCCAACAGATGGTCGATTTGGTGAAAATCCTAACAGGCTTCAACATTATTATCAATTTCAAGTTGTTTTAAAGCCGTCACCTGATGATATACAGGATTTATATCTTAATAGCTTGGAATTTATTGGAATAGATACAAGCAAGCATGACATAAGGTTTGTTGAGGATGACTGGGAAAGTCCAACTCTGGGCGCATGGGGATTAGGATGGGAAGTTTGGTGTGATGGTATGGAAGTCTCTCAATTCACATATTTTCAACAAGTTTGCGGTTATGACTGTAAGCCTGTGACAGGTGAACTTACGTATGGTCTCGAACGATTGGCTATGTATGTTCAAGGCGTAGATAATGTTTATGAATTAAGCTATAACGGTTTAGTAGGAGACGATAACATAACATATGGAGATGTTTTTAAGGAAGCCGAAAGAGAATATTCTGAATATAATTTTAATCATGCAAATATAGAGATGCTAACCAAACACTTTGGTGATATTGAAATCGAATGTGAGAAACTTGCAAAGAATAATCTTGCTCTACCCGCTTATGATCAATGTATTAAGGCTTCACACTTATTTAACATACTTGACGCTCGTGGGGCAATATCTGTCACTGAAAGACAGGGTTATATATTAAGAGTAAGGGCCTTAGCAAAGTTATCTGCAGACGCATGGATTGCGACAAGAATAAAGTGATTAAAGATAGAAAGTTTTACTATGGCTGATTTTATACTCGAACTTTTATCTGAAGAGATTCCATCTCGTATGCAAAAGCAAGCGAGTGAATATTTGTATAAAGAATTTAAGCAAAAAACTGAAGAAGCGGGTCTAAGATACAGAGAAATATCAGCTTCTTATTCAATTCGTAGGCTGACATTAATAGTCAAAGATTTAAATTTGAAAAGTATTGATAGGATTATTGAGAAGCTTGGTCCAAGAGTTGACTCACCTGATAGTGCAATAGATGGTTTTTTGAGATCTAATAAAATAAGTTCAATTGATGATTGTAATATCTTGGATGATGTGAAGGGGCCGAGATATCAATATATTGAGACAATATCTGCAAAATCAGCAGTTGACTTATTACCGGTTATAATTGAAGAAATTATAAAAAAGTTTTCGTGGATTAAATCAATGCGTTGGGGCAATGGTAATCTTAGATGGGTAAGGCCACTTCGAAATATCATGGCTCTCATTTTTGAAGAAAATATTATTCAAAAATTAGATTTTGAAGTTGAAGGTATATTGGCTAATGATTATACCTATGGCCATCGTTTTCTAAAAAATGAAAAGGTTCATATCAAAGGTATAGAGGACTATTTTAAAGTTCTGGAAAGTAATTTTGTTCTTGCCGATCAGGCTCAGAGACGCCAATGTATATCAGACCAAATATCAGGTATTGAGAAGAAATATGATATTACTGTTGTAAGTGATGAGAAACTATTAGACGAAGTTTCTGGTTTGGTAGAGTGGCCTGTCGTATACTTTGTTGAATTTGATGAGAGGTTCCTTGATCTCCCAGATGAGGTTTTACAAACATCAATGAAGAGCCATCAGAAATATTTTTCGGTTACAGATAAAAATACAAAGAAACTAACAAATAAATTCATTCTTGTTTCTAACATTCAGACACCAAATGAGGGAAAATCTGTCATTTCAGGGAATCAGCGCGTATTATCTGCGAGATTATATGACGCAAAATATTTTTGGGACAGGGATCTGGCTAAACCATTAATTGATAATTTGAGTTCATTGGATAACGTAACTTATCATCAAAAATTAGGAAGCCTGGGAGAAAAGGTTAAAAGGATAGAGTCTATTGCATTAGAGCTCTCCAAAACTTTAGGCTTAAATTTAGAAAATATCCCGACTGCAGCGAAATTAATTAAAAATGATCTTTTATCTGAAATGGTGGGTGAATTTCCAGATTTACAAGGTATCATGGGGAGCTATTATGCTGATCTACAAGGATATGAGGCTGAAATATGCAATGCGATAAAAGACCACTACATGCCAGTATCACCAAATGATGAAACCCCAAAGAATGCTCTTTCCTATTGTTTATCCATCGCAGATAAGATCGATACTTTGGCTTGTTTTTGGTCGATTGGTGAGACTCCAACTGGCTCTAAAGATCCATTCGCTCTCAGAAGGGCAGGGAATGGATTAATCAGGAATATTATTCAGAATAGACTCGACCTTAACCTATCAAGACTAATTGAGAAAATATTACAAAAATCTAAACTAATAAAAAAGCAAGATGGTGATGCTGTAAGTGAAAGCCTCACGATTTTCTTGAATGAGAGATTTAGGACATATCTGCAGGATAATAAATTTGATATGAGAATTTATGATTGCGTTGCAAATAAAGGCCACTCTATAAATTATTTTAGAACTATCATGCTTATCAGCCTACTCGATGAATTTAAAGAAAGTAAAAAAGGTTTATCTATGTTGAAAGCATTGAAGAGAATAAACAATATCATAGAACCAGCTAAAATAAGTGGGAGTTTTGATCAAATTAATAAGAGATTATTTACAAAAGATGTGGAAAATAATTTATACACAGGGGTCGAAAATCTATGGAAGAAAAAACTAATTTCTGATGATATAACAGAGATTGAGAATCATTTAAATGAGATGTGTAATCTCACAAAACCTATAAATGATTTTTTTGATAGTATAATTGTGAATGATGAGGATGATAAACTACGAACCAATAGGGTTTGCTTATTGAACTCAATTCTTGATCTCACGAGTAATATCTTTGATGTGAATAAATTTGAGCTATGAACTAAAAATATATTGGAATAAATTATGAGCAAATGGGTATATATCTTTAGCAAAGAAATAACAGATGGAGACTCCAACATGTCTGACTTGCTTGGAGGCAAAGGGGCTAATCTTGCAGAAATGTCAAAGCTTGGTCTTCCAGTTCCGCCAGGTTTTACTATTACGACAGACGTATGCAATGAATTTTATGCAAATAGCAAAACATATCCCAAAGATCTAGCTGAGCAAGTCTCTAATGCAATTACCAAAATCGAAGATCTTGTAAAAAATAAGTTCGGGTCAAACGAAGATCCACTGCTTGTCTCAGTAAGATCAGGCGCGCGATCATCAATGCCTGGGATGCTAGATACTGTATTAAATCTCGGACTTAATGATAATACAGTTGTAGGATTGGCAAAAAAAAGTGGTGATGAGAGGTTTGCTTACGATTCTTACAGAAGATTCATTCAGATGTATTCAGATGTTGTCTTAAACATTGAGCATCATTACTTTGAAGATATACTTGAAGATTATAAGACCGGCAATAACTATATATTAGATACAGACCTAAATGGTGCAGATTGGAAAAAAATTGTACAAGAGTATAAAGACCAAGTAAAAGAGTTAACAGGGGAAGAGTTTCCTCAAGACGTTAATAAACAATTATGGGGATCTATATCTGCTGTTTTTCTGTCTTGGCAAAATAACAGGGCAATAACATATCGGAAACTAAATGAAATACCAGATCATTGGGGTACCGCCGTAAATGTGCAAGCGATGGTATTTGGGAATTTAGATGATGACAGTGCAACGGGTGTTGCTTTTACTAGGAATCCATCTAATGGCGAAAAGAAATTTTATGGTGAATTCTTAATAAATGCACAGGGTGAGGATGTGGTTGCTGGAATCAGAACACCTCAGAATATTACCGAAGAAGCAAGATTGAGTGCCAACTCAGATGATGTGTCACTCGAAAAACTAATGCCGAAAATATATAATGATCTTATAAGCCTATCTAACAAACTTGAAAGCCATTACCTTGATATGCAAGATATTGAATTTACAATTCAACAAGGAAAGTTATGGATATTACAAACAAGGTCAGGAAAACGAACAACTTATGCGGCAATTAAAATTGCTGTTGATTTGTACGAAGAGGGGATTATTTCAAAAGAGGTAGCAATTACAAGAGTTGACCCAGCTAGCCTTGATCAGTTACTTCACCCAACTATCGATAATACAGCGCAGTTTGATGTGGTTGCCAGAGGTTTGCCTGCATCACCGGGTGCGGCCTGCGGTAAAATAGTTTTCAATGCAGATGATGCCGAAAAAGCTTCGAATGATGGCGAAAGAGTAATTCTAACCCGTATTGAGACAAGCCCAGAGGATATACATGGTATGCATGCGGCGCAGGGTATTCTCACCACAAGAGGTGGCATGACAAGTCATGCAGCAGTTGTTGCGAGAGGGATGGGTAGGCCATGTATATCGGGTGCAGGGTCTATCAGGATTGATTACGATAGTGAGACATTTCATGTTGAAGATAGAGTTTTCAAGGCTGGAGATATTATCACTATCGATGGAACAACTGGGAGCATAATCGATGGTGAAGTACAAATGAAAGATCCTGATTTATCTGGGGACTTTGATAAAATCATGCAATGGGCTGATCAATTAAGAAAATTGAAAATAAGAGCTAATGCCGAAACAAAGATAGATGCCACAGTAGCAAAGAATTTTGGTGCTGAAGGAATAGGTTTATGTAGGACAGAGCACATGTTTTTTGATGAGGGCAGGATAAACTCTGTCCGAGAAATGATACTCGCAAAGGATGAGCCATCACGAAGATTAGCTCTTGAAAAGTTGCTACCAATGCAAGAAAATGACTTCATAGAATTATTTGACGTCATGGGGGACCTTCCTGTAACAATCCGTTTATTAGACCCACCATTACATGAATTTTTGCCACATGAAGTTAGTGATTTTCAGGAAGTAGCTCAATCACTAAATATTCCCATTGATGACCTCAAACAAAGAGTGGCGGATCTAATTGAGACTAATCCAATGCTTGGTCACAGAGGTTGCCGATTAGCTATTACTTATCCAGAAATACCTGAAATGCAAGCGAGGGCGATATTTAAGGCAAGTGTTGAAATTTTCCGTCAAAAAGAACAAACTGTGTGTCCTGAAATAATGGTGCCACTTGTATCAACTAAGCGTGAATTTGAAATAATAAAAGATATAATTGATGCCGCTGCTAAGAGAGTAATTGCAGAGTCTGGCATACATCTAAACTATACTGTCGGAACAATGATTGAGTTGCCACGTGCTGCACTCAGATCCGCTGAGATTGCAGAAGCGGCAGACTTTTTCTCTTATGGGACTAATGACCTAACCCAAACAACATTTGGTATAAGTAGAGATGACTCATCTAAATTTTTGCAGGAATATACTGAGAAATCGATCCTGGAAAAGGACCCATTTGTTTCTATTGATATAGATGGGGTGGGGGAACTAATCGAATTATCAGTAATTAGGGGAAGATCAACAAATTCTGATATTAAGCTTGGTATATGTGGAGAACATGGAGGCGATCCAAGCTCCATTGCATTCTGCGCTACAAAGAAGCTTGACTATGTTTCTTGCTCACCATACCGAGTTCCGATAGCAAGGTTAGCTGCAGCACAAGCTGAGGTAAAAAAATCTTGATCATGTAATATGTAAACTTAAATCAAGTGACGGTGACGAATGAGTAAGCCTTCCAACTGAAATAAAATCGACCCCTGTCTTTGCAATCTCATAGGCACTATCTAGATTAATACCACCTGATGCCTCCAAGATTGCATTATTCTTATTGTTGCTAATGCATTCTTGAATACTTTTTGGATCCATATTATCCAGTAAGATGTATTTAATGTCGAGTCGCTGGCATTCTAAGAACTGCTCTATTGTGTCAACCTCGACTTCTATTTCTGTCAAATATGGTTTGTTATTTTGTATTATTTTAATTGCCTTTTCAATGCTACCAGCGGCTTTTATATGATTATCTTTAATTAAAATCCCATAATCAAGGCCATATCTATGATTAAACCCACCTCCACATCGTACAGCGTACTTTTCAAGCACTCTTAGCCCCGGTGTTGTTTTGCGAGTTGATAATATTTTTGCTTTGGTACTTGCAATGGATTTAACATACTTGTTGGTTTCAGATGATATCCCTGACATGTGCCCTAGAAAGTTTAATGCAATTCTCTCAGCGGCAAGTATTGAGTATGATTTTCCAATAATTTTTGAAATCTCATCACCTTTTTTAACCTCATCGCCATCCTTTACTATACCTGAGACACGAGTGCTATTATCAATTTTTTTGAAAACTGCCTCGAGTATTTCTAGTCCAGATATAACACCATTCTGATTTGTGCTTATGGAGGCTTCTATCTCCTCTGTTTTATTGTATAGGGATTTGCTTGTAAGATCACCGAAGGAGCCAAGATCCTCCGATATTGCATTATCAATAATCTTACCGATTATATGATCTGGTATCTCGATTTTATCTGTCATAAGTCTAAATCTTCACTAGTTATGGAGCTCCGGTAATTCAATTTGCTATCTAGATATGGGTGATCAGTTCTGTAATGGCTACCTCGTTGTTCCTTTCTATTAATTGCTGATTTTATGATAAGTAATGATGTAATTAGGCTATTATTATCATAACCCTCTTTCTTGTATTTAAAGTATATCTCGCGAATTGTGTCAAATGCTTTCTCTAAACCACTCTGATTTCGTTCAACACCCACAAATTTAGTCATGACCACTCTTAAGATGTTTAAATCATGATGATCAAGATTTTTTACCTTGACGATTTTTGGACTGTATTCAGCATTATCCTCAAATCTATTAATTTGGTCCTTTACATCGTTTGAAATTATTTCTGCAAATGCAATTGCCTCGAGTAATGAGTTTGAAGCCAATCTATTTGCTCCATGAATCCCACTGCAAGCGTTTTCGCCGCAGGCATAGAGTCCGGTTATATTTGTTCTACCATATTTATCAGCATTTATGCCTCCCATATGATAATGGGCAGCAGGTGATATGGGGATAGGATTCTTTTCAGGGTCGATTTTATTACTTTTGCATAGCTCATATACTGTGGGAAATTCAATCTTCATTCTTGCACCCAAGTCTCCTCTGCAGTCTAAATAAATTTGGCTCCCTTTTTTTTGCTCCGTAAAAATTGCTCTAGCCACAATATCTCTTGGTGCTAGCTCTCCCTCAGGGTGCGCATCCATCATAAAATTTTCATAATTTGAGTTTATTATCTTCGCACCTTCACCGCGTAGTGCTTCTGTTGCTAATGGTGCCGGGTCTAACCCAATATCGAATGCAGTTGGATGAAACTGAACGAATTCCATATCCGATAATACAGCGCCACACCTTGCTGCCATCCCGACACCATCCCCGAGTGCTTCTTTAGAATTCGTTGTTACTTTATATAATTGGCCGATCCCACCGGTTGCCAATATAATACAGTTTGATTTTATGTAGGTTTGTTTTGATGAGTTTTGAATCGTTACACCAACGATACTATTGTCTCGCTGGTGGAGCTCAACTGCATTCTGACCCTCAATTATTTCAATATGGTGGGATTCTTTCGCAAGGCGTGTCAACACTTCCATAATTTTCTTACCGGTCATATCTCCGCGCACAGAGACGATCCTGTTATGTTCATGTGCCGCTTCTTTCCTTAATATTAATTCTTGATTTTCATCAATATCAAAGGGTACACCCAGTGAAATTAAATCATTTACTCTTTCTGGACCGTTTTTTATGACTAATTCAGCAATTTTTTTGTCAACTATTCCACCCCCGACCTGAACTGTATCATTTAAGTGAGATGATACAGAGTCGTGTTTACCCACTGCCGCAGCAATGCCTGCTTGAGCCCATTGACTTGAAGTGCCCGAGCCAAGTTTTTTTGATGTTATGAGAATAACTCCTAGAGGGGCTAATTTTAGAGCAGTGAATAGTCCAGCCAATCCTGCACCGACGATAACAATTTTACTATTTTGGATTGCCAATACAAATATACCTTATGATATATCTAATTTAATCATTCTATCCACAGCATGAAAAGCTTTTTCAGAAACTTTTGGGTCAACTTTTACTTCATTATTGAGGTAAAGTAAGTTATTGAGAATTTTTGGTAATGTTATTTTTTTCATATGTGGGCAGAGATTGCAGGGCCTTATAAACTCGACCTCTGGATTTTCTGCTGAAATGTTATCGCTCATTGAGCATTCTGTAACCATCATAACTTTTTCAGGCTTATTTTCTGTTACCCACTCAATCATTTTTGCGGTTGAGCCAGAGAAATCTGCCTCTTCTACTACATTTGGCGGGCACTCAGGGTGAGCAATAATTTTCAAATTATCTTCACTTTCTCTAGCTTCTATTAAATCTTCGGGAGTAAAAAGTTCATGCACTTCGCAGCATCCATTATCCCAAGTTATAATATCTATATGGGTTTCTTTGGCTATGTTTTGGGCTAGATATCTGTCTGGAATAAATATGACTCTTTCTACCCCAAGTGACTCTACCACACGTTTTGCATTACCAGATGTGCAACATATATCCGACTCTGCTTTTACTTCTGCTGATGTGTTAACATAAGTAACAACCGGAACGCCTGGATACTTAAGTTTCAGATTTTTCACATCGTCGGCTGTAATTGATTCAGCTAAAGAGCACCCTGCGTCAAGATCAGGCGACAAAACTATCTTATCTGGGTTTAAAATTTTTGATGTTTCAGCCATGAAATGAACACCGCATTGTATTATTATATCAGCGTCTGTTCTTGCAGCTTCTTTGGATAAGGCCAAACTATCACCAACAAAGTCTGCAACACAGTGATATATTTCAGGTGTTTGGTAATTATGAACCAGTAGGACTGCATTTCTCTCTTTTTTGAGCTCATTAATTGCCTTTACATAAGGCGCGTGAACTGGCCATTCAAATTCTGGTATTACACTTTTAACTTTTTGGTAATATGGCTGCATTTCTCTCGCTAGTTGAGGAGTATATTCTAGATCTGGCAACTTGGTAATGCTATTGTAATCTGTATATTTCATGTTCTGATGTTCTATACTTGCTTAAATATTGTGATAACTTTTATATATATTCTAAACCTAACAAATACAATTGCAGTATAATAATATAAAATAAAATTTTTGTTAAACTAAAAATTAGAACTCAATATAAAATTCTTTGGCTTTAATAATCCTTTTATGACCCTCAAAATATTTTATTAGATCCATAAAAAACCTTTCCTGATTTAGTACCCTTCCTGCTTGCATAAGCACAAGTCTGTTTGGATTTGCAAAAGGTGCTTTATTGCGGACCAATGATACTAATTTTTTTGCATGGATATTTTTTCCTAACAGAAATAAAATTATCATCGTGACTGCAATAGATCTTGATACACCGGCATAACAGTGCACTAAAATATCACCTCCCTCTGGTTGCGTTACAAAGTTAATTATTTTTTTAATATCATTCTGAGTAATTATCTTAAGATTTCTTTGAGGTTTGATTATATCGTTAAAACAGAGTCGTAATATTTGATTGCTTTGTACTCCAGGAAATAAGGGAAAAGCCGTATTTGGTGAGTGGATAGAGATTATCTTGTCAACCTTTTGCTGTGCTGATATAGCCTGAGCTCTCTCTTTTGGTGAATTAAATATTCTCATCTCATAAACTAATATCAATTAGCTTATCATCCACAACTTCATAGTAATCTGGCTTTAACTCTCTATTGACATAAGCAAGGCAAACACCATCAGCGCTTGAACCTAAAAAACCTATTTCTTTGCCATTAAGAAGTAATTTGGTTCCTTGTGACTTTAGTGTACCGCTACAAGCAAACCTCACAAATTCTTTTTTTGATATCACTTTATTATGATAAACCCGAGAGATAATTTCTTGGCCGGGATAACACCCTTTTTTTCTGGAGATAGAATTATCATGTGAAGCAAGTTCGTGCGGGAAAATGTCTCCAGATTTAAAGTCTTTATTTAATTCAGCAATTGATTGATTTATGCGAATATTGTCATAATTATCTTTAATATTATACTCAGTGATTTGATCTTTTTTTATAACTCTTCTAATGCCAATTTTCTCATTACGAGGGTCTGTGGGATAGTCAGAGTCTGAATTTATCCAATAAACCGCGTATTTGTCTTGTATACTTATAACAATATTACTGCGTAACTTATATGCTTTTAGATGGCTCATAAGAGCTTCAATTGCGTCGCTATTGACATCAATTAAAAATCGTCCCTCTATTTCATGAATGTAAAATTCGAAGAGTATCTTCCCTTTATTATTTAACAGAAAGGTATGAATGATTTTTTTTTCTTGAATATTCATTAAATCATTTGTAATCAGATTTTGTAGAAAACTTATTGCATCAATACCTGCTATTTCCAAAATTTCCCTGTCGATTAAATGGTGCATTTAAAATTTTTTATTAATCAATTTATCTATAGTATAATATTACTTATATTTATATTAGACCAGACTTATAGAAATGCAAAAAAAAATCAATTCATGGTTAGTCACGCAAGTAGATGAAATCACCCAAGCTAACTATCTTGAGTTGGATAGCGCGATATTCTTAACAAATGAGATTATTATCGAAGTAAAAAATTCAGCGATTAATTTCAAAGATGCCTTGGCATTAACTGGAAGGGCACCAATAATTAGAAATTTTCCTCTCATTCCCGGGATTGACTTAAGCGGTGTAGTGATTGAGTCAAAAAATAAGATATTTACTGAAGGGGATAAAGTATTTACAACAGGATGGGGTCTTGGAGAGCTGAGTCATGGTGGATTATCTTCACATGCATCAACAGATGCACGTATATTGCAGTATTTACCACCTAAATTTTCATTTTCTGAGATAATGGGTTTAGGTACTGCTGGCCTTACCGCAATGCTTGCTGTCATGGCATTAGCAGATAATGATATTCGACCGGACGCAGGAAAGGTTATCGTGACTGGCAGCTCTGGAGCAGTTGGAAGTATTGCGACCAGATTATTACTAAAACTTGGTTATGAAGTAACAGCTCTTACATCACGCCTACAGTTTAATAATGATTATCTAAAGTCATTTGGTAATATTGAGGTATTAGACTCAAACGATTTTATGAGTGACCCAAAGATGTTATCTAAAGAAAAATGGGCTGGAGCAATAGATGTTGTCGGAGGGAAAGTACTAGAAAATATAATCACACAAACTAATAAGTCAGGGGTTATCTCGATTTGTGGTCAGGTATTGGGTTTGAGCATAAAAACAAATCTTGCACCTTTTATACTTCGTGGAATTAGGCTCATTGGAATTGACTCAGCTTTTTGTAATCAGAGAAGAAGAAGGGAAGCGTGGGATATGATCCTTGGATTATTAGATGTAAATGACGTTGAGAGCCTATCTGAGGTCATTGAGATTGAAGAGGTATATAATAGGTCAAAGTTAATGTTAGACGGAAAAAATCGGAAAAGGATTATAACAAATAATTCTCATTAGTATTTGCATAAGCTAAGGATTTTAATTGCCCCATCTATTAATTTTATTTCATTTATTTTACTAATTTGATGCCATTCAGCTGCAACCACATCGTCACCAAATCGCGGCTTACCATTAAGATATTTGCATTCATAAAATGAAAGCACATAGTGTATTTTTATATCATCGTTAGTATCTTTTTTTATAACGTCAGCATTTTTAATGAGCCCGAGCACTTGAACATCAATTGAAGTTTCCTCTAATACCTCTCTCGTAAGCGCTTCTTGAATTGTTTCGCCGATTTCAATTGCGCCTCCTGGAAAACTCCAGATATTATCCTTCTTACTTTTTTTTACCAATAATACACAATCATTATGAATAATTACGCCTGCAACAGCACTAATTGGTCTATCTGGATATTCTCTTATAATATGATTAACTTTCATCACTTTGATGCCCTTTTTATTCTATCATTAATTGCTTTACCAATACCCTGATCAGGTATCGGGGATATAGCAATTTTTTTGATACGTAAACGATCAAGTTCTCTTAAACAGGCATAAAACTTATGAGCAAATTCGGATAAATCCCCAGCATTAGACAGGTTAATTGAATTAATATGTGTATTTTTAATATTCGAACCAAATGTAATGAAGTATTCATCCTTATCTGGTTTTTTTACATTAATCCTGACTTTTGCTTTTGGAGAATAATGCTTCTCCAATTGTCCTGGTGATAAAATTTTTGGACCTGTATAAACATCAAATTTAGACTCAATTGTATTAAAAATTTCTTCCTTAGTAATGGTACCCGCTCTAAGAATCTGTATGCTTCCAGATCTCGCGTCAACTATGGTAGACTCTATACCGTGTATACATTTATCTCCATCAATTATCATATCAATGCTATCACCAAAATCATCATATACGTGGTTCGCCATTGTTGGGCTTACTGTTCCAGATAGATTTGCGCTAGGAGCCGCCACTGGATTTCCGTATTCTCTTAAAATACTAAGAGCTATTGGATGTGACGGTACCCTTACTGCAAGAGTTTGTAAATTTGATGTTGCAATTGAAGATATTCCATCATTTGACTTATTCAGAAGCAATGTTAGAGGTCCTGGCCAGAATTTCATCGCAAGTCTTTCAGAATGATCATTAAAGGTTCCATATTTTTTTGCATGCTCAATACTTGATACATGAATGATTAGCGGATTTAAAAAGGGTCTTTTTTTTATATTATAAATTTTAGTGACTGCTCTGTCAGACGTTGCCGACGCACCTAGCCCATACACAGTCTCTGTCGGAAATCCAATTATCCCGTCATTGGCCAGAATTTCTGCGGCCTTTTTAATATTATTACTGTTAGGTTTATAAATGGTTTTTTTCATTTTTTTATTAACTCAAACAAAATATTTATATATAATTTCATACTATTAAGTCAAAGTCATTCAACAACATTATATAAAAACGTATTTAAAGGGTTATGAATAAAAAAATGGACAATCATAAAATACAAGATCTTGATTTTGAAGATGCTATGGAACAGTTAAACGATATAATTCAAGGCCTTGAAAGCGGCGATGTGAAGCTATCCGAGTCAGTAGAAAAATTTGAATTAGGCTCAGAACTTGCAAAGCATTGTAAAAAATTACTCGATGATGCCGAGACCAGAATAAATGCAATAAAGATTGACAAGATGGGTGAAATTATTAGCAAGCAAGGGCTAGGTAATTCCGATGAAGGTGATATTTAATGACACCATACGCTCTCTTAAATGGAATAGATACCCCATTTGATCTAAGAAATTTGAAAGAGAATGACCTTCCTCTTTTAGCCAAAGAGCTGAGGGAGGAATTGATTGATACCGTATCAAAGACTGGTGGCCATCTCGGGGCAGGGCTCGGCGTTATTGAGCTTACAATAGCATTACATTATATTTTTGAAACACCTGAAGACAGAATTATATGGGACGTAGGGCATCAATCTTATCCACATAAGATCTTAACGGGTCGTCGTAAACTCATGAAGACATTAAGGAAGGGTGGAGGTATATCAGGGTTCACAAGAAGATCTGAGAGTATTTACGATCCATTTGGTGCGGCGCACTCGTCAACCTCGATTTCCTCAGGATTGGGTATGAGTGTTGCCAGGGACATTGAAAAAAGAGATTGTAATATCATATCTGTAATTGGTGATGGGGCCATGAGCGCGGGTATGGCTTATGAAGCAATGAATAATGCCGGTGTTATGAAGAATAAACTTATTGTTATTTTAAATGACAATGACATGTCCATTGCGCCGCCAGTAGGTGCTATGAGTGCCTATCTAGCTAAATTAATATCCGGAGGTGTATATCGTGGCTTTCGAAGTTTTGTAAAAAAAATTATGAGGTATTTACCACCTCCAGTTCGTCGAGGCTTAGTTCGTTTTGAAGAATATGGTCGGGGTTTTTTTACAGGTGGTACATTATTCGAGGAGATGGGATTTTATTATGTAGGTCCAATAGATGGTCATAATTTCAATCATTTACTGCCAATACTAAAAAATGTTAAATCAAATAATGACGGACCTACCTTAATTCATGTTGTAACAAAAAAAGGTAAGGGTTATGCGCCTGCTGAGACATCAGAAGATAAGTTCCATGGGGTGTCAAAGTTTAATATAAATACTGGAAAGCAAGAGGCAAAGAGTACAAATTTACCGGCATATACAAAAATATTTTCGAATCAATTAATTGAAGAGGCGAAAGGTGATGAGAAAATTATTGCTATAACTGCGGCAATGCCATCAGGTACTGGTTTGGACGCATTTCAAAAAGAATATCCACAAAGATATTTTGATGTTGGAATAGCCGAGCAACATGCAGTGACATTTGCAGCTGGACTTGCGGCAGATGAATTTAAACCATTTTGTGCAATTTACTCAACATTCCTTCAAAGAGCCTATGATCAAGTAATACATGATGTTGGAATTCAAAATCTACCTGTCAGATTTGCAATTGATAGGGCGGGATTAGTTGGTGACGACGGAGCAACTCATGCTGGTTCGTTTGATATAATGTATCTATCAGCAATACCAAACTTTACCGTTATGGCACCATCAGATGAACTTGAGTTGGCCCGAATGGTTAAGACTGCTGTAAATCATAACTCTGGTCCAATTGCATTCAGATATCCAAGAGGAAGTGTAATTGGAATTGATTTCCCCGAAATAATCAAGCCGATTAAATTAGGTCAAGCTAAATTAATATCCAGCGGGGAAGATGTCTTAATCCTCTCATACGGCACTATTCTCAAAGAGTGCAAGATTGCGTTAGATTTATTAAAAAAAGATGGAATAATTCCAACTTTGATTGACGCACGTTTTGCAAAACCACTCGATAGAGAAACCTTAACCAATTTTATTTCATCACATAAATATCTTCTAACAGTTGAAGAGGGTTCCATAGGAGGTTTTTCAGCCCAAGTAACTAATCTTATTCAAGATGAAGGTCTTCTAAAAAATATTTTAGATTATAAAAATATACTCTTACCAGATATTTTTATTGATCATGACTCACAGGCCAATCAAATTATTACATCAGGTCTTGACGCAAGAAATATATGTAAAACTATAAAAGAAATGTTGGATGTCTGACAGTCAGGGCCATAAAAGGCTGGATACCTGGCTCGTGGATAATAAATATTTTAGCACAAGAAACAATGCGTCGAATGCAATCTTGGCAGGTTTGGTATCAATTAATGGAGTTAAGATAAAGAAAAGAAGTACTAGGATAACAGCAATCGATGAAGTTGTAATTGATAATAATACGAAACATTATGTTTCGAGATCTGCGCATAAATTAAAATATCTAATAACAAAAACCAAAAGTATTATTAAGAGAAAATCTTGTATCGACCTTGGTGCATCAACGGGCGGTTTTACACAGGTTCTTCTCGAATTTGATGCGTTAAAAATTTATGCGATTGATGTTGGCCAAAATCAAATGTCACATCAACTTATAGAAGATAAACGTGTAATTAATATGGAGAAGACTGATGCAAGAAAAATTCGAATTGATATAATACAGCAATCAAATGTAATTACAGCGGATCTAAGTTTTATTAGTCTTCGCAAAGTTCTTGGTCCGATTATTAATTCATCCAAAATCGGAACATCTTTTTTTCTCTTATTTAAACCACAATTTGAAGTTGGACGAGATGAAATTGCCAAAAATGGAGTTGTAAAAAATACAGAAATAGTATGGGAAACACTTCAAGTTTTCAAATTATGGCTCCAGCATGTAAAACTTGGAAATATCAAACTTTTTAAATCCCCAGTTCTTGGAAAAGAAGGAAATCAGGAGTGGTTAGTATATGGAGAAAAAACCTAGATAATTTATCCAATTTGACCCCTGTTTCTAATAAAATTATCGGCAAGTGTCAGAGCAAGCATAGCCTCACCGATTGGTACGGCTCTTATCCCAACGCATGGATCATGTCTACCTCGGGTTGTAATCTCTGTTTCTTTTTCATTAACGTCAATAGTTTTTACAGGCGTTAGGATTGAAGATGTTGGCTTAACGGCGAATCTTACAATTATATCCTGACCTGTAGATATACCGCCAAGGATACCACCGGCGTTGTTAGATAAAAATTTTACATTACCATTTTTTACCCTTATTTCATCAGCATTTTGACTTCCTGTCATGCTTGCAGTTTCAAAACCAGCTCCAATCTCAACCGCCTTTACGGCATTTATTGACATCATGCCTGAGGCTATTTCTTGGTCAAGTTTTCCATAGACAGGTTCCCCAAGACCGCTTGGGACATTTTCAGCAATTACCTCAATTATAGCCCCTGCAGAGTCACCATCTTTTCTAATTTTTTGAAGATAATTTTCCCAAGTTTTGATAGTTTCATCATCAGGACAGAAGAATGGATTTCTTTGAACCAAATCCCAATCCCAATTATTTCTGTTGATCTTATGGGGTCCCATCTGAACAAGCGCCGCCCTTATTTTGATATTTGGAATTATCCGACGCGCAATGGCTCCACCCGCAACACGCATTGCTGTTTCACGAGCCGAGGATCTGCCGCCTCCACGGTAATCCCTTAATCCATATTTTTTTATGTAAGTAAAATCTGCATGGCCGGGTCTGAATTTATCGTCAATTTGACTATAATCACGAGATCTTTGATCTTTATTTTTTATTACAAGCGATATGGGAGTTCCCGTTGTAATATAATTTCCAGAAGCACTTTCAATTGTACCCGATAGGATTTCGACCTTATCATCTTCTTTTCTTTGGGTCGTATATTTTGACTGACCTGGTTTTCTCTTGTCGAGATAAGATTGTATTTCATCAATTGATATCTCTATATTTGGTGGGCAACCATCCAAAACACATCCTATAGCTTCACCATGGCTTTCCCCCCATGTTGTTAAACGGAGCATTTTACCGAATGTGTTGTGAGACATAGTTTATCCTATTCTACAGTGATAT
>MDTG01043566.1_pt1 | contig 33554 bp, 35 predicted proteins | sample 811421 | NCBI WGS metagenome assembly MDTG01 (sample SAMN05326645, study PRJNA326480) | marine metagenome | isolation source: seawater | place: Pacific Ocean: South East | collected 2011
AAGAAATAATTCACCAACATTTGCGCCACAATCTAAAACTTTATCTCCCTCTTTAAATTGAATTTTATCTAAGAGATATGATTCATATAGGTGATTTAAGAATTCTTTTTCATTTAAAAGAATTCTTGTAATTCTTAAATTTGGGTAATAAATTTTATTTTCATGATTATTTGTAATCTTTATATATTTATTGTTTTCGAATTTTAATTTTCCTTCAAATTTAAAAAAAATGTTTAAATACCTGCATATATTTTTTTGGTTAAACTTGTTAAATACAATAGCCGTTAACTTGCCTTTGGTTATTAGATTGATTTTTTTAATTAGTGTTAAATTATTTGCGTCTATAAATTTTGTCATAAAGGCAGGAACTTTTATTATTTGAGGATTTATTGTTACCATCTCAAATAAATACTAATATATATAGGTGAAATTATCTTTTTTATTGAGGTCAATTTGAAAATTCTATTATTTGGATCACAAGGAATGGTTGGTAGTTCAGTAGTAAGAATATTGTCCACTAATCAAAATTTTGAAATTATAAAATCAAACAGGGATAAGAATAACTTATTTGATTTTCAATCTACGCAAAGGCTTATAGAAGAAACTAATCCTGATTATATAATCAATGCTGCTGCAAGGGTCGGTGGAATTCATGCAAATAATGAAAACAGGTTTGAATTTATAACTGAAAATTTAAAAATTAATATGAATATTCTTGAAAGCTGTAAAAATAATGCGAATATTAAAATAATAAATTTAGGCAGCAGTTGTATATATCCTCTTGAAGCAAAGAATCCACTAAAAGAAGAATACATTATGACTGGGAAACTAGAGCCAACCAACTCTCCATATGCAATGGCAAAACTAAGTGCGATAGAAATTGGAGATGCAATGAGAAAGCAATTTGGACATACGATAATTAATTTAATGCCAACTAACTTATATGGACCATGTGATAATTTTTCAGAAACTGAAAGCCATGTCATTCCAGGTTTAATTTATAGGATGCATAAAGCAAAAATGTCAAAAAATAAAAGTTTTGAAATTTGGGGCTCTGGAAATCCATTAAGAGAGTTTCTTTATGTTGATGATTTATCGAAGGCTATAGAACTAATTATTAATAAAAATATAACTGATCCCATTTTGAATATTGGAAGTTCGGAAGAAATCTCTATTCTTGAATTGGCAAAACTGGTTAAAAAAAGTGTTAATTTTCAAGGAGAACTTACTTTTGATAAAGAAATGCCCGATGGAAATCCCCGAAAGCTTTTAGATTCCTCAAAAATTTTATCCTATGGATGGAAGCCTGAAATTGAGCTTGAAGAAGGTATAAAAAATTCTTATGATTGGTTTCTAAAAAATTTAGTTTCCTAAAGGATGCTCCCAGGTAGGTTGCATTAAATTTTCATCCATTAAAACTTTTTCTCTTTTTGCTAATTTTAAATCTTCCTCTACCATCATTTTAATTAAATTGTCTATAGTTGTTTTAGGTTCCCACCCTAATTCATTTTTTGCTTTCGAATAATCTCCTAGTAGATAATCAACCTCATTTGGTCTAAAATATTTCTCAGAGCTTTCAACATAATCTTCGAAATTTAAACCAACAAAATTAAATGCTTTTTGAGCAAAAGTCTTCACAGTAATTGATTCGCCAGTTGCCAAAACCCAATCTGAAGCAAAATCATTTTGTAACATCATCCACATTCCTTCAACATAATCTCCAGCAAATCCCCAATCTCTCGATGCATCAAGGTTTCCTAGTGTCACTTTGCTCTGAATGCCCATCTTAATTCTGCCAACTGCTCTAGATATTTTCCTGGTAACGAAGGTTTCACCTCTCATTGGAGATTCATGATTAAATAAAATACCGTTAACACAAAACATACCATAAGATTCTCGATAAATTTTTGTTATGTCATGTGCGAATACTTTTGAGGCTGCATATGGGCTTTTTGGGTCAAATGCAGAATCTTCATTTAATTTTACTTTTGCAGCTCCTCCATACATTTCAGAAGAAGAAGCTTGGTAAAATTTAATAGCTTTGTTTGAACTTCTAATTGATTCTAATATTGATACAGATCCAAGAGTTCCTACTTGAGTTGTATAAACAGGGTTTTTAAAAGAAACAGAAACATGTGATTGTGCTGCTAAATTATAAACTTCGTCTGGTTGAATCTGATTAATAAGTGAACCTAATGATGCTGAATCTAGCAAATCAGAATAATGCAGGACTAATTCTCCTTCTCTATATTTTGCTATAAGTTCATCAATTCTGTATGTATTGATTAAAGAAGCTCTTCTTATTGTCCCATGAACTTCATATCCTTTTTCAAGTAATAATTTCGAGAGATAATAACCATCTTGTCCTGTAATTCCAGTAATTAATGCTTTTTTCATAATGATGGTTTCCCTTCTTTCAAATTAATACCGTATGACAATAAATATCCATATATTAAATAAAAATTAATTGGAAACTGCACACCCTCCATCGCTATATCTGTCATTGAATTGAAGAGTGGAGGAATAATAAGCATTAATATAAAGTGGTTTTTATATTTTCGATAATATATTAGATACATTGTTAAGTGTATAAGAATAAAAAGTGTTAACTGTAACAAACCGCCTCTACCAAATATATTAACTAGATAATTATGAAGATGTTCATTTGATTTGTCATGTCCAACTCTAAACATATTTTGTGAGTCATAATCTAAATTGAAAACAGGTAAAACTTCATTGTATCCATATCCAAATAAAACTTTATTTTCAGCTGCTTGATAATAATATAAATCTTGCCACATACTAAGCCTCCAGTTAAAGGTTCCATCTGTAGAGATTAATTTATTGTGCCATCCTGTGTCCACTAGTACATTTGGATTTGTGTTGTATTTTACATTTGGAACATATCTTTGTTCAAAATATAGTGACATAAATGTATCAATTTGAGTGTTATCATGTATTCTTGTAATTTTGTCTAGCTCTTCGTCAACCACACTAACTAGTCCGACTGTTTCTAAATTTTCTTTTGGTAAAGATGAAAAATCAAACTGGGTAACCCTAAAGGTTGAGGCGAAGAAAACTATGGGGCCTAAAATAAATAGTGCCAATAAGTTTCTAAAGTTAAAAAAGATAAATTTAAAATTAAAAACTAAATAAAAAGTTGAAAAAATAAATAAAGCTATAAGCGCTCCTCTGCTCATTTGAGTTATTAATGGAATAAAGATGCCGACTGAAAATATAAAAAATAAATAGCTTTGTCTTTTTTCAAGAGTATTTATAGCTAAGATATTCAAAATTATTGTAGCCAGCACCATATCTGATGCCTTAACAAATGTAAACTTATCGCCAAAATCTTTGAACCAATTAATTAAAACATCTGGATAATTTCCTGTACCAAATATGTATAAAATTAAATACCCTAAAAAGAAAGCATAAAATATTCTTTTATCAATAGTGTCTTTTAAAAAGTAGTAACCAATAAATAAATATGACAGTGTCCAAATATAGGAGCTAGTTTTGTATGTATATCTTGACAAGAAATCTGCATCAGTCACAACAAGTGTAATTAAGAAAGCAAAAATAATTATCCTAAATATATTATGAATAATCAAAGGAGTCTCTATATATCTATTTGGAATTAAGAATATAGAAAATGCAAGTAGCATACCTAGAGCTACAAAATATTCACCAAGCCTAATATCTAGAAAGTAAATACCAGCAAATGATCTTGTAAAGACAACAAGAAAAAACATTATTAATAAACATCCTATAGAAAGAATTTTTTTCATTCTTTAAAGTCTAACTATTTTAAAATATTTTTTGAAAAGTTTATTCAATTTATAAATATAAAAATTCGAGAATTCTAAGGATCTTATTTTTTTTGTACTTAAATAATGATTTTTATTTTCTAATAATTCTATAAAAAGATTTAGGTAGTCTGAACACATTCTTTCAGCACTAAATGGGTAATTACTCATTTTTTTGTAAAAAAAGTTATAGTTTTCATAAATTTCATTAAGTTTTTCAATAAAATTTTCTTCAGTAAATTTTATTCCAAAATTTTCGCAATACTCTGGAATACCCCCAGAGTCTATATACATAATAGGTAAGGAACACTGAGCGGCTTCTATGTGATGGTTTCCAGATGGTTCATTTAAAGACCCAGTAACATAGAGGTGGTTTTTTTTAATCTCATTTGCCAAATCTTGTCCGGAGAGTGGAGGTATGTGATTGGAATTCACAAAATTAAAATCATTAGGTAAGTTTCCAATATAAGTAAAGTCAATCTTGTTTTTCCACTGAGTTTTTCCAATCAAATTATCAATTTTTGAATATATATCAAATCCTTTATTCCAATTTGCACCCCAATGATGTGTAACAATCTTTAACTTTTCTTTTCTATCCCAGGGAGTAAAATCATCTGCATTAAAAATTTCTTTATTTGCCCCGGCTAAAATAACTTTTTTATTTGTTTGTTTCAAACCTTGTTTATGAAATAAATCCATCAACCATGTACTAACAAATACTGTATAATCAGCTGATTTGTTTACCCCTATTAAATATTTGTTTACATAATCTGTATTTTTTCTTTCATCACATTCATTAATTCTATGTATCACAATTGCTTTTTCATTTTCATAATTTAAGTAGTTATTAACATCAATATGTGTAAAAGCAGATGATTCAGATGTTTTTCTAGGTTCTGTCAGTAAAATTATATCAATATCATCGTGATTCAAGTCGTAAACAACTTCATGATTATTTTTAATTAGATGATTTGTTAAATTTATTGCGAATAGATTTCCACCGCCCCAGGGGCCGTCCTTAACGTTTGTTCCAATACTAACTTTCATATAAACTGTTCATCATTTTATTAAATGGTTTCATTCCATTACTTATAACAAAATTTTTAGATTGATTAAACGCATGATCAATATTGGGAAGAGCATTTTCAAATTGGTCTAAATCATAAATTGAAGAAGGGTGTAGAATTTGGGATGCAATTCCAACATCAGTTGAAATAATAGGCGTTTTTGTTGTGGCACATTCTAGTACAGCCATTGGTCCACCCTCAACACGAGAGGCAACAATATATAGATCTAAACAGTTATACAGTTCGTTTAAAACTTTAATATTTGGCTTTTCAAAGTATGTATACTCTATCTTCAGATTTTTCAAGGCTTCTATTACATATTGTCTTCTGTAACCAGAAATTAAAACTTTTAAATTGTTTTTACTTTTTTTTTAATTTTATTAAGTTATTGATAAACAAATCCGGTCCTTTTGAAAGTTTTGGTGATTTTAAATCATGCCCTTCAGTATCTCTTTGAAAAGAGCCCACTATATAGTCATTTTCTTTAAATCCATATTTTGACCTTAATATATTTTTCTCTTTTATTTCATAGAATTTTTTGGAGTCCACCCAAAAAGGAATTTGAACTATGGGTTTACTGGTAATTTTTATAAGTTGTTTTTTTGTTTTTGAAGATGGAACATGATAGATGTCTACAAATTGATCTCTATTTTCAAAATCTTTTATGTAGTTAACATCAAGCTTAGTCTCATCAATATGGTGAATTGTGCAAACAGTTTTTGTCAATTTTAATTTTTTTTTATTTAATTTATTCCAAGTCCACGGTGAAATGATCCAAATAATATTTGATCTTTTTAGATATCTAGTGGTATTTTTATTATGTTCATACCACTCATGACGAAATCTGTCAGTAATCCAGGACTCTCCTGCTTTATTTAGATAAATTATTTGCTTATTTTCTTCCATCAGGTATTAATTTATTTTTTACACAGTAAGCATAATAACTTTGGATTTCTTTCTTATTTGTAGAAATATTATTTATGGTATTTAAATAGTAAAGAGGTTTAAAAATATTTTTGTATTTATACCTTTTAGTTAACAAAGTATCAAATAATTTATAGTCTTGAGAGTAATAAAAATCGTCATCGTAGCCTCCGATTTCTTTTAAGACATTTTTTTTAATAAGCAATGTTCCATGAATAAAAGGGTTTTTGTAATTTACAAGTATTTTTTTTGGAACATAATAAGTAATTAGTCTCATACTATTTCCAGTCTGGATGTTTATAGCTCTTGAGGTACAAAAGTCTAATTTATTTTTTGTAATATATTTATGCTGATACTCCAATCTATTGTTTTTACTAATATCATCAGCGTCCTGCCTAGCAATATAAAAACCTGAGGAAAGGTTTATTAATTTATTAAGAGATCGAGTAAGTCCAATATTTTCATTATTTTGAAAAATTTTCAAATTTTTAAATTTTAATGAATAATCTTTTAATATTTCAAAAGTAGTATCTGTAGAAAAATCATCTATAACTAGTATTTCAATATTTTTATAAGTCTGATTCAAGATGCTATCTAATGACTTTTTAATAGTGTTCTCATTATTATAAGCACTCATTATCACTGAGATTAAATTCTTATTACTCATTAACCAACTTTTCAAATATACTTATTAATTTTTTGCTATTAAGAAATTCTGAAATGTATTTATTATTTTCAACTCCTATCTCTTGAGATTCAGACGTATCAACGAGTAGTTTTAATTTTTTCTGTAAATCCTTATAATCGTATTGTTTAAATGAAAGTGTATAATCTTTCGGAAAAAATTCAGATATACCACCAGTATTTGGAAAAACAGAACAAACTCCCAACATTGAGGCTTCGCAAAGCAAAGTTGGCTGACCTTCATATAGTTTTGTAGCAGTTACAACACCTCTTGATGATTTTATTTGTTGTTTGGTCTCTTCATTAGAAAGAGGGCCCAGAAAAACAACCTTATCATTTTTAAATTGATTTTTTAAATCTTTTAATCCAGGTCCTTCTCCAATAATTTTTAGTTTTATATTTCGAAAGTTAACTATCAAAAAATTTTCTATTAACTCTAAAACTCCTTTTTCATCAGAAATTCTTCCTGCATAAACTATATAGTCTTCTTTTTTTTCGTTATAGGAATCTTTTTCATTCAAAAAATTTGGGAAGACAGTAACATTGCTTGAAATTTTATTTTCGATTAAATAATTTTTGTGAAAATTAGTTAAAACTAGTATGTTGAAATTTTTATTTGCAATAACTTTATTTAGTTTTTTACCAAATCTTATAGCCAGTATGGACTTTATGTAAGAATCTTTAAAATACTTGTTAAAAAACTTTGCTTCATATGAATTTAATCCACATGACTGACAAAATTTTTTTTCAAAATGTTTTTTTCTAAGGTAAGTATTTGTACACTTGTATCTAAAATTATGTAATTTAATAAAAACTTTTACATCTTTTTTTGAAAGCATTTTAAAAATACCAGTTGAAATTTTAAACCAAGTGTTATGTATATATACAATATCAGGATTAAATGTTTCTAATTTATTTTTTACTATCTTGATACTCTTGTAATTTTTATTAATTAAAAAATAGAAAAATTGGGTAAAATAATTTTCAATAAAATTATTAAAATAAATTTCTTCAACTTCAAATTTTTCTCTTAAAAGTTGAATCTCATTTTTTACAGCAATATCTTCCCCACCTCTTATTTGATAATTATTATGAAGTACTAAAATTTTTTTCATATTCTTAAAACAGTATATTAAGTTAATATTAACTCGATGAATGTAATTCTCATTTTTACTTTTGGTGTTTCTTTAAAAGAGTGGTTGAATACTGGGTTGTTGAATAGAGAGTTGGCTCTTTATAGAGAAATTTCTAATTTAGAAGATATCTCATATACATTTATTACGTTTGGAGATGACTCCGATTTTTTAATTATTGATCATCCAAATATTAAAGTACTCCCTGCATACACATATCTAAAAAAAAGTAAGTATAAATCTTTAAACTACTTAAAAAGTTTATTTTTGCCATTCTTAATTAGAAAAGATCTTAAAAATCATGACATCATTAAAACCAATCAATTAAGCGGGAGTTGGATTGGAATAATACTCAAATTTTTGCTCGACATACCTCTATATATAAGAACGGGCTACAACATTTATGAGTTTAAAACATTGCAGAATAAATCATTGTTTGTGAGGTATTTTTATTTACTTTTAACTAAATTGTCTTACTTCTTTGCAGAAATATTCACAGTAACATCTTTAACTGATAAGGAAAACATTTCAAATATTTGTAAAGATTCTAAAAAATTAAGTTTGTTAAGAAATTATGTTGTAAAAATTGACTTTAAGGAATATGAAAAAAGAGAGAGTTTGAAAATTTTGTCTGTAGGACGTTTAGATCGTCAAAAAAATTTTAGATCGATGATACAAATATTTAATAATAGTAAATTTCAACTCGATATCATAGGCGATGGTCCGGATAAAGCTTCATTAAAAAAATTTTCAGTTGAGAAAAATTGTAATTTAAATCTACTTGGAAGTATTAATAACGAAGAGGTAATGTCAATTTATAAAAATTATAAATTTTTCTTTTCAACATCAAAATATGAAGGTAACCCAAAAGCATTAATTGAAGCCATGGCTATGGGTTGTCTAGTTTTTACAACAAAAAATAAAAATTCAGAAGAGATAATTGAACATGAAAAAAATGGATATTTTATAGAGCATACAGAAAATATTTTAAATACTTTAGAAAACTTAATAAATAAACCTGAAAAGGCTAAAGAGATCATCGAGAATGGGTACGAATTAATCAAAAAAGAATATTTGATTAAAAATATCGTAAATGCTGAAATAAATATCTACAAAAATTTAATTACTTAAAATTTCCCTACTGTCTTCTTTTAAAACAATTTTTAAATGATTGTCGTATGAAAAGTCTTCATGATTGTGTGTGGAGTTAATTATTGTTATATTTTTGCTTTGAAGTATATTAAAAATTAATTGTCTTGAAGAAATGTCAAGATTAGATGTTGATTCATCTAAGAGTAATAATTCAACATCAGCAAGTAAGGATCTAATAAATGATACTTTTTGCATTTGGCCTGATGATAGAGTTTTATTATTCACGACATAATCAAGGTTAACTTCTGTATTGCTAAAAAGCTCAAACTGGTTCATCATATTTGTTAACTCTTGATCTGTTTTGGCTAACTTGTTTCCATATAAGAAATTATCTCTCAAAGTACCGTTTAAAATAAGAGGTGTTACACCAACATAGCCTACTTTATCTGTATAAGTTGAAATGGTTCCAGATTCAGGATAGAAGACTTTAGATATCAACCCTAATAATGTACTCTTTCCTGAACCATTGGGTCCGGTAATGACGGTGTGTTTGTTTTTTTCTAAAGTTAGATTTAAATTTTCAAAAATATAATCTTCTGAATTAAAATATCTAAAATTTAAATCTTTAATATCTACTGCAAATTTACTATCTGAATCTATTTTGAAGTACTCTTTTTTTATAACAAGCTTATTATTTTCTAAATTCATAAATGAATCTAAATGAACATGTGAGTTGATTATCATATTCAAAGATTTATTAAATACTCCAATTGTCTGAACAAGTCTTAAAGTAACCCCTAAAAATTCTAAAGTAAGAGTTTTTAAAACATCAAAAAAAACAATCATTACAGAAACAGTAAAAACTGTTAAAAAATTGGGTGTTAATGAATTTAAAGTTCCATAAATCTGATTTTTATAATTAGCGTTTTTAACATTTTCTGTTGTTTTATCAAAATTATCCATTTCAAATTTAATTGTGTCTAATATTTTTATTAAAAAAATATTTTGAACAACTCTCTCAATCTCCCTTGTTGCTTGTCTACCATTTATATATGCCTCATGCATGTATTTTCTTCCAAGTTTTAAAAGATATCTTGTAGGAATAAAAAGAACTATTAGTCCTAATACAAAGATAGATATAGTGTTTAAATCAGAATAAATTAAAAATGAAGAGTAAACCAATACTTGAATAGAACTGTTTAATAAACTTGTTAACCCTTGATAAAAGTAACCAATATGGCCACTTAATGTACCAATATAATATGTTGCATCTGCAATAGAATAATTTCCTTTTTTATAAACTTCCTCAATAAGATAGAGCTTTAAATTTTTCTCAACCTGTAGTTTTAATGAATTCATATTTGCTTGTTCAATATATATAAAAATGAATCTAAGCAAAACTATTAATGGTAACAGTGCAATATTTTCTAAAATAATATTAATTAATTCATAATCTGCTTTTTCGTTTGATAATATATTTGCAAAATAAAGAATTATAAGAATATCAGATAATACAGTCAGGTTTGATAGCAGTACAGATGCAATTATTCTAATTTTTTTCTTTGTAACGCCTGTAAGTCGTGATATATAAACTATTTCTGTAAATACTTTTCGAAAATTTAACATAATTTGTTCATATAAAATAGTACTAACTAAAAATGTTTAATATGCAAAAATTAATTATAATCATTTACTTTTTGAAAAACATTGTTGTGCCCCACACCAAATAAATGTTTTAATGTGTTCTGATTTTTGATATTGAGAACGACCTTAGATGGACCTGGATGGCCAATGAAAGTATTTATACCATATTTTTTTTTAATAAATTCCGAATCATAATTTAGATATAAACTCGAATCATCAATTATTAATAATCCATTATTGTTTAAATTTTTAAAACTATTTTCAAAATCTTTTACTACCACTTTGTAGTCATGACTTCCATCTATATAAATAAGATCCCAATTGGTTGAATTTATAAAATCAACTGATTTCTTTGATGTAGAATATTCTTTCAATATATTTGGATCATTTAATTTAAAAAAATTAAAATTCTTTTTTATGTCTTCTAAATAATCAATATCAATATACTCGGAAACACTATCTCCAGAAAAATCTAAAGGTGTTATTCCATATATTTTTGAATCAATGAGGTATAGATTTGATAAGATTTGAAATAGAGATAAAGTTTGTCCTCTGTACACACCAATTTCCAAAATATTTTTAGGCCTATATGTTCTAAATAAATATTCCCACATAGAAGAAAATGCATCTTCCCCAAACCCCCTCTTAGATTTTGAAAAATATAATCTATGTTTTTGTACAAATCGATTTGAAAATTTATAAAAATAGAATAAAAAATATTCATAATTTTTTGTAATGTCAGTGCTTAATGTTTTATGGTTTTTTTTGAATTTTATATATTCTTTAAAGTTTTTAAAAATAAATTTACTTTTATATGCAAACATGTTGAAAATAATGACTTTTAATTATGTAGAGACTTTTCTAAAAACTATACCATTGGAGTAATATGCAAAAATTATAAATTTTTCTCTCAGTAAGATGTTTTCTTCAAATGCCTTATATATAGAGTTTCCATTCTTATCAACCGAAGAATAATCATCAATCATAATAAATCCCCCTAAAGGTATCTTATTTTCTAAATAATCAAATATTGGTTTTGCAGACTCATATATATCACAGTCAATAAATGCAAAAGCTATGTTTTTTATATTTTTAATTTTTTTAAGATTTAAAGAGTCGTTAAAAAATCCTTTTATCAAATGTACATTACTCTTTTTATTAAATATTTTTTTAACTTTTTCATACGATGTTTTAAAATTTTCACTTGTATAAAAAAGATGATTTTCTTCAGGAAACCCTTCAAAAGAATCTAAACCATAAAAAGTGACCCTGTCTAAGTCATATTTTTTTGCGCACCTAATACTATGAAATAATGATTTACCCTTAAAAACACCAAATTCTAGATAATCACCAGTTACATTATCTTGTTTGATAGCAAACCATATCTCATTAATTTGCATAAACTTTAATTTATTGTGGATATTTACTGGATTAATCAAAGTTGTGTAAAAGCTCAGAAAATACGTTTTTAAATACAGTAAAAAGTTCATCGTTTTTTATTCTAGTTATTAGTTAACAAATTAAGATTAAAATTAACTTAATATTTATTTGCCAAAAAAAATTTAGAAAAAAGAAAAATTGATGTTAAAAATTTTAATAAAAAAAAATATAATTTTATTATTTACACTACCTTTATTTTTAAATTTTATACTAAATGTATTCCAAGAAAAAAGATACCTGTATCTTTTCAATACAACAAACTTTATTCCTATCTTTTCAGCCTTATTAGGAAGTTTGTTTTTTTATCTTCTTGCTAAAACATTAAGTGATACATTTCAGTTAAACTCTTACTCGCTATCAATTACGTATTTTTTACTGAGTTATTTCGTATTTGATTCTTTACTATTACCAGTTACTAAACTATTTGATTTTGATGTTATGGTTCTTACTGTAAGTATTGCTTGGTTATTAATATTTATTAAAAAAGATATCTACTCTTCTTTTAAAATATTTCTAATTTTTCTTTTTTGGAGATATTATAACTTTTATTATTTTTCAAAACTTTCCGACACCTCAAGCTATCAGGAATTAAATCTAGATGTAACCTACCAATGGTATGTAATTGCTGAAATGATATATGAAAATAATTATTTTTATGGAATTAAAAATAACTTAATAGAAGGCCAAGGACTAGTTCCTAGTTTTATACAAAGCCTATTACTTGAAATAGGTTTTCATTCTCAAAATTTTGTTTTCATTCAGTCACTCTCAAATATTTTTTTATTTTTTGGAATAACGATCATTACAGATTTAAACATTACGACAAAAAACAAAATTATTTTATCGGCTTTATTTATAGTATTTTTACTCAATAATCAATGGTTGGGATACTTATTGATTAACTCATTGATGATTGAGGGAGTTGTAGGGTTTCTAGTTTGTGTTTTTTTATTAAATTATAAAAAATATATTTATGAAAACAATAATTTGTCAAAAGTATTTTTCTTGTTTTTTGGATGCCTTGCACTCACCAAAAACTTTGCATCAATAATATGTTTGTTTTTGGTCTTTATTAATTTAATATTTATTAAAAAGAATAGGGCTTTTTTGTTTGGACCAATAATATTTATTTCTTATATTTTATATCAGAAAATTTTCTTATCAAACATCCAGCAATTGGCCTACACAAATGAAATTAATTTTAAAAATCTTATATTAGATATTCTTCTTTTAAGAAATTTAAATATAAGTAATATAGGTGAAATTTTTAAAGAATTATACGTTGACAAGCCATTAACATATTTAATTTGTGTTTTTGTTTTTGTAAATATTTATGATGCAATAAAACATAAAATCGAAATCAGCACTGAACTATTAATTTTTTTCTTTGTAATTTTTAACTTTTTACTTATAGTTCTTTTGTATATTTCTTACTGGCAAGACATCGAAGTGGCTTCTTCTTATAGATATATTGTGGTTTGCTACAATTTGATTTTTGTTTCAACCGGAATTCAATTATCTAAAATTGAAAATATTAAGTCTTGAGTAGTAAATTATCTTTGAAAGAATAGATATACCATCAAGGAATTTAATTTTTTTTCCTTCACTATACAGCCTTCCTTCATATGCAATAGGAACTTCAATTATTTTTGAATTTGTCTTTAAAAATTTTGATAAAACTTCGACTTCAATACAAAATCTTTTCTCTTTAATATCTATTTTTTTTAAAATTTCAGTTTCTAGTAACCAGTAACAGCTAGCTATGTCTGTTACTTTGTAGAAATTAATTAACGAAAAAATATTTGTTAATAATTTATTAGCGAAATAGGTAATCTTATATCTATTAACTCTTTTTTTTCCTTTAATGGTTCTAGAACCTAAAACTAAACAACCTGGATTTTTTTTTGCTATATCAAACATGTTTGGAATATCAGAAGGAAAATATTCTAAGTCCGCATCATGAATGATTATATGAGTAGAGTTTACAAATTTTAAACCAGTTTTAACAGCATTTCCTTTCCCAGTTTGTGATTCAATAACTATCAATTTAATTTCACTAAAGTCTTTTTCTAGTTTTCTAGCAATTTCGGCACTACTATCAACTGATCCGTCATCTACAAGAATTATTTCATTGAATAAGTTAATATCTAATAATCTGTTTACTGACTTTTGCAAATAAACTTCCTCGTTAAAAAATGGAACAATTACAGATATACTGTTATTCATACGTTTATTTTAAATATTTTTTTTGATGAAAGTGGATAATTAGATTAAGGATAATTATTTAAAAAATTCACTATTTCAGCCGATGGCTGTACATTAATAAAATAATTATTTTTTGCTATCTTATGTTCTTTATATATAAAATCTAAGGATAAATCTAAATCAAAATTTGAAATTAACATATTATCAGCAAGAGCATACTTTCTTTCAGTTTCTTTTCTCCAAATCAAAGTCTTTTTTCCTAAAAAGTAACACTCCTCTTGAACAGAACCCCCATCTGTAATTACTATCGCTGAACTTGCTACTTCATGCAAAAATTTTTCATGAGTTAACAACTCACCTATATTAATTTCACTCGGTATCGTTAATTTATGTTTTTTTATGTAATTTATTGTCGGACCATGCATATGCCAATTAACAATGAACTTAGTTGATAAAATTTCTAATAAGCTTATAAATTTTTCCATAGTTTTTTTTGACATCAAATTCTCAGTTCTGTGTAAGGTTACTGTTATTTTATTTTCGCCCTCTGAATCAGGGACCAACTTTACGGAATCAAGTATTGTATTTTCAGAAATTCTTTTAATTGTTTTATTGGAAGAATTATAATTTTCCAATAAATTATTATGAGCACTTTCATCAAAACATATCAATATATCAGAATATTTAGAAACTATTCTTCTTACTATTTCTTCTGGAAAAGGTTTTAATAGCTTTTTGCTAGATAAGCCACTTTCCAAATGAACTGTAACCATTTCATATTTTTTTGACCACAATAAGCCTAAAAGAGTGCTGAGTGTATCTCCATGAATGATACATAATCCAGGATGTAGTGAGCTTAATTGTTTTGATCTTTTTATTAGATAATTCCATATAAATGCTCCAAACCAAAAAAATGTTTGGTTTATTGTTGTTATATTTTTTTTATTTTTAAAAACATTTATTTTTTCTATACTATTACTTAGATTTTTTAGGATATAGTCAACAATTTCAACATGTTGTCCAGAGTCAATTAAAAATAATCGATGCTTATTTTGTTTTTCAAACTCTTGTATTACAGGCAAGCATTTTATAGCTTGTGCTTTAGTACCTATAAAGAAATATATGTTTTTCATAAATAATCTGTAATTTAATGTTTTTCACAATTAATGATAGGGCCTTCTACATGTTTAATAATTATTATTTGCCTATGAACCCCAAAACGTCTTTAAAGCGTATAAAATTATCAAAATAATTTGGTGGAAGCTTTACCGCTTCTTTATATTTAGACAAATTATCTTTTGAACAAAAAAATTTATTAATTCCATCAAAATAAAATGAAAAATATTCACTTTGATTAAGTAACTTTTCTGGTTCGTGTGATTTAATTTCACTAGTTTGTGGGTATATAGCCTCAAGTATTATTACTGATGGTGAGTATTTTAGTAAATCAAAACCATTTAAAACTTTTACTTCAGCACCTTCAACGTCAATTGACAGGAGATCTATGCTGTCAATTTTGTTTTCTTCCAAGACAGTATTCAATTTCTTTGATTTTTGAATCACTTTGACAATGCTTTCATCTTTTTTTAAATTGATTTCAGCAATCTCTTTAAATATTGAAGATCTAGAAGAGTTTTTTATCATATATGTTTCAATTTCTCTATCAGCATCAGAAATAGGAACGGTAACATTTATGTCTTTATTTCTGAGCTTTGAAAACTGAAACATATTATCAATATCCATATCTATATTAATACCCCTCCAACCTAGGGAATATAGTAAGTATGTATTCGAGTTGTAAAATGGATGATATGCCCCTACATCGACAAATACTCCATCGCTAAAATTATTAAAAATTCTTTTTAAAATAATATCTTCATAATTTTGAGAAAACGAGATTAAGGCACCTTGCTCTAGTCTCTCAATAACTTCATTTTTAATTTCTTGAAAATCAATCTCATCAATATTTATTTCGTACTTGTTATTTAGATGTTCGATAATTTTATTTCTCATACTATTTATATTTAAAAGATTAACTTAAAACCTGGTATTTTTTTTGTAAATTCTGGATTGTTTTGCTTACTTCTATGAACATATAGGCTTTCTTATTAAAAAATAACGGTTTATAACCCCTTAAATAATCATTAATTTGTTCTCTTGTGATTTTTTTTCCAAATATTTTAACTACTTGATATTGAACTTTTTTATAAAATTTGTCAAAAGTACTCTCTTGTGAAGAGTTAAACCTAAATTCTTCATATTTCTGGAAAAATTTAGCCAATTCCACGTTAATATCTAATTTACTGGACTTTAAAGATATTTGTTTGGTTAGGTGATCTAAAAAAAGTTTCTTATCGTGCTCATAAAATTCTGAGTTAGTAAATTTTTCATAGCTAAGAAAAGGATTCTGTTGGTGAAGTTGGTCATCGTGCCATTGTCTGAAAATAAAAGGTTTATTAATCTTTTTAATTGGACCGTTTATAACGATACTCAAAATCCAAGAATAATCAGCTGCAAAATGATTAAATTGTAACTTTCTAAATTCTTGTGGAACAAAATTATCAAGCACTTCTCTTCTGACTAACGTAAACATTGCGTGAAAGGGTTTTTGTATATAAGCATTCAATCTATCGATTGGGTCTTTGGGTAAAATATTTCTTACCTGCCAATTTACGTTAATTTGATTTTTTCCAACCCAACAAATATCTGCATTTGCACCATTGTATTGTTTTTTCTTATCCAATACATTTTGAAGGATTTCAAGAGTCTTTGGAAATATTAAATCATCATCACAAGTCATTATTACATATTTTGTTTTAACTTCTTTCAAACAAGCAATAAAGCAATCATTCATTGAATAAGAAACATTTTCTTCAACTTTAGGCACATGAAGATGAGTTATTGAAAAATTTATACCGGTATTTTGCTTAATTTTTTGATTTAAGAACAAATAGTTTTTTTTACTACTTGCGTCTCCTATAATTACATTTCCTCCAAAATTATTTATCTCAAGGAACTCGAGATACAACTCAATAAACTTACTTCGATTGTAAGTTGTAATTAAAATTGAAACATTTTTCGCAATTCTATAATCACTTTTCATTTTTAATTTTCATCATTGTCATTCTATAAAGAGCATTAATAATATTTGAATTAAATTTAAATCCTGTTGATAAAAGTTTTTTGTTTACACCTTTTAAAGAGTCAATTTTTTTTGAGTTTTTTGAAACAATTTCATAATCATTAAGGTCGAGTTTTTTTGCAGTTAGGTTAATTAAATCTTCTATTGATGATAGTTTTCCAGAACTTAAAACAAATCTTCCAAAATATTTGTTTTCACACAAATAAACTAGCGCTTCCATAAAATCATAGGCATCACTAAAATCTTCAGATTTCAATGCATTGTTAACTGTAATTTGATTGCTTTTCCCTAAATATACTTTAGCTAGAGCATTTGAAATATTTTTTGTTATAAAATCATCCGATCTATATTCTGACTCGTGATTAAACATAATTAAATTTATAATCTGAAGATTTGTTGATAAATTTTCAGAAATATTTAATGCGTGAACTTTTGTCAAACCATAAAAATTTCTCGGATTCAATTCCGTATTTTCGTCTATCTGGAGTTCCGGAGTTACTTTATACATATGCGATGAAAGTGAATTAACGTAAATTGCATTTGGATTAATAGAATCAAGTTGCTCAAGAATTTTTAGAGAATTTAAAACATTAACAGAGTACATTTCACTTGGGCTTACTTTTGTCTTCGTTAAAGAAGCTGTGTGTAATGCAGAAAAATTTACTACAACATCTGGTAATGTTTTCGAAATAATTTCTTTAATTGTTGAAACTGAACCGTCCCAAAAATAATTATCTTTACTATTTTTTTGTTTTGTATGCGAAACACCAAAAACCGTATATCCATAATTTATCAATAAATTTTTTAGAATTTGACCATCTTGCCCTGATGCTCCTATAATTAAAAATTTCATAATTGTTTTACAACTTCAATATCTGGTAGTGGGAAGATTATTTTACCTCCATCTTTTAAAAACTCTTCTTCTCTTTTAACAATTTCATTTTTAAAATGCCATGGAAAGGCAATTAGAGCTGTTGGTTTGTGTTTTTTCCCTTCTATTTCAGAAATGATAGGAATTTTTGTTCCAGGTGTCTCTAATCCAAATTTGTTTGAATCACGCTCTAATATAAAATTTAGATCTTCTTTATTTATATCTAAATATTGGAGAATAACATTTCCTTTAGTAGATGCTCCGTATCCTAAAATTTGTCCTTTTCTATTTTCTTCTTTAATAATTCTTTTTAATTTATTTTTATGTTCAGTAACAAAATTATTAAAATTTTGCCAACTTTCTAATTTTTCAGGTTGAAAACTTTTTTCATATTCTAAATAATTGTTTATATTTTTATCATTTGCTTTATATGAACTATCTTTTTTTGATATAACCAAAATAAAACTATTTCCATTTATGTTGTTTTTGTATACATCAATAATTTTTAAATTTGCTTTATTACAAATTTTATTTATCGTATCAAAGCTAAGATATGTAAGGTGTTCATGGCAAATTGAATCATAAGCTTTTGTATCTAATAGTGTCAGGCTTGATGTTTGTTCAGTAATCCATATACCACCATGGTTTAAATTGCTTTCTATTGTTTTAGCAAATTCGACCGGTTCATCAATATCATAAAATACAGCCAAAGAAATTATTAGATCAAATTTATTTTTTGGTTTAAATTTTTTATTAAACTGTTGATCAAAAAAATCTAAATATAATTTCGTATCTTTAGGATAATTGTCCTTATATTTTTTTGCTGAAGGATCTATAGCAGTAATATTTTTTGTATAGTTATTCAACATATTTACGAGTGTTCCATCATTTGAAGCAATTTCAAGAATATTTATTTTGTCTATATTATTAAGCCACTTTTTTGATATTTCAATTATTTCAAAAAAGTGGTTTTGCATTGTATTTGTAACTGAAGACCTGTACATATATAAATCTCCAAACATTTCGACCTTATCATGTGTATTGTTTAACTGAACTAAGGAGCAGTCTTTACAAAAGTTTAATCCCAGCTTTGATTTTGGGACTTTTCCACCATCATCAAGAAAGACTCCAGTTAGGGCCATTTCACCCAGATTTAAAATTTCACTGTAGTTGTTTGATTTACAAATTCTACAAGTAAAGATAGGGAAGGTTTTCATTACTTTTTAAATATTAGTAATTGACAAAGCTGATGTCTTCAAAAATAATTAAAAAATTAAATAAATTATTTTTGTTTATTTAAAACAGAAAAATATCGCATATATTTACTATTAATATAATAATTACAATGTACAAAAATTTTACTCTAGTTATTCCAACATATAACTCATCGAAGTATATGGAGGAACTGCTTAATAGTGCTTTAAATTTATCAACTTTAAATGAGGTAATAATCACTGACGATAATTCTGAAAAGGATGAGGTAGAAAAGCTTGAAAGTATTATTAATTTGGAAAAATTTAAAAACTTAAATATTGTCTTTCACAGGAACAATGTATCCCTTGGTGGTTTTAAAAATAAACTTAAAGGTGTTGAATTATCAAGCAATGAAATAATATATCAAATTGATAGTGATAATGTAATAACAAAAAAAACTAAAAAATTTTTAAACAATTATAAAAATATAAATTTGATAAGGGAGGGAGAAATTTATCTTCCTTCAAAAATTAACTTATTTAGAAAATTTAAATATCTAGAAAACCTTTTATTTTTTAGAAAAAATGATGTTCTTTTCACAAAAAAAAATATTTCTCTTAAATTATACGATGTACAAAAAGAACTAAACACAAATGAAAATTTTTTTAAGGACAGGACACTTAAATCTATATTAAATATAGGAAATCCTATCATTCTTAAAAGTGATTACATTAAATTCACAAAAGCTACAAGTAAAGAAAATGTAAAAACTCTTGCAGCATGTTCCATTGCGCTGTCTTATTGCTACTTAGCTAACAATGGAAAAATAATTTTTAATAAAAATCTTGGGCATTTTCACAGATTAAGAAAAGACAGTGCTTGGAATGTTGGAGGTGAAAGCTCTAAAATTTCAGATCTTCACTTTCTAAGCAAAATAAACGATTCAACTATTAAAAAAGAAAAGTCAAAACAAAAAATTCATTTTGTCACCTATGGTACTAAAAATTTTAGGGTTGCAAAAAAACATTTAATGATGCTTGCAAGTGAATCTAGTTTATTTGATAGTGTAATTGGATTAAATCAAAAATCACTATCAGATGATTTTAAAAGTAAATACAGGAATATTTTAAAAGAATCAAGAGGGGCAGGTTATTGGATTTGGAAACATGAAATTATTAAAAATGTACTTAATGAAATAAAAGAAAATGATATTTTAGTTTATAGTGATGCTGGGTCCTCATTTAACTATTATGCAAAAGATAGATTTAGAGAATACATTGAAATTTTAAATAATTCTGAATTTGGTAATTTTTTAATGGAGTGCGAATCTAAACATAAGGAAATTCAATGGACAAGCTCAAAACTTCTTGAATATTTTAATGTTGAAAAATATTCGAAGATCGCTCAAAGTACTCAATTAGAAGCTACTCATATGATTTTTAAGAAAAACGATCATACAAAACATTATTTTGAAGATTACACAAAACTACTCAACTTTGACATGAACTTAATTACAGATAAATATAATCATATTAATAAACATGATGTATTTAAGGAGAACAGACATGACCAAAGCATTTTTAGTCTTCTTACAAAAACACTTGGTGGAGAAATTATTCCAAACGAAACTCATTTCCTAGACAACAAAGAATTGCAATTCAACTACCCCTTTTTAGCTGTTAGAAAACATGGTCATGGTTTGAAAGATAGTTTAAAGTTTATTTCTAATTTTGAGCAGATAAGAAGTAGGCCAGTTTATTTTAAATGAAAGCGACAAATAATGATTTTGATATCCCTATTTTATTCATAACCTACAATAAATTTGATACAACTATCAACGTTTTAAACAAAATTAAAATATTGAATCCATCTAAATTAATAATCGCATCTGATGGTCCAAAAAATAGTGAAGATAACAAAATTATTACAAATTTAAGACATCACTTTGAAAAAGAGCTTAAACATATTGACTTTACCAAAATTTATAATCAGGAAAATAAGGGGTGCAAGTGGTCTGTAACAAATGCAATCAACGAATCTTTTAAAGAGCACTCAAAATTGATTATTTTAGAAGACGACACTTTACCTAGTAATAGTTTTTTTCACTATTGTAGAGATTTGTTGGATCTTTATTCAGAAGAAAGCAAAGTCAATCTAATATCTGGGTATAACTATTTAATAAAAACTAATTCAAAAAATAATTATTTCTTTTCAAAATATTCAAATATTTGGGGTTGGGCAACTTGGAAAGATGAATGGGAAAGCAAAGTTGAATTAAATGAAAAAAATTTAAAACTCTTTTTAGAAAAAGACCTGCAAAATATTTTTTTTGAAGAACAGGAAAAAGAATTTTTCATTGAGAGATTCAAAAGTGTTGTCTACAAAAATTTAGATAGTTGGGCATTTGGACTAACTTTTTCAAATTTTTATCAAAACAAATTATCAATTATACCTAAATATAATTTAGTAAAAAATATTGGGCTTGGACACTTAAAAGCAACTCATACAAAAAACCATAATAAAATTTTAATTTCAACACCAAACATCAGATTAGATTTATTGCAAAAAAATAATTATCTCCTTAGTAAACCTGAGGCCGAATTTAAAACTGATTATTTATACTACAAAAAAGTAATTGCTAAAAATTCTTTTTATAACAAGTTAATTTATAAATTTTTGAAACTAATGAAAAAAATTTAACCTTTAATTTAATGAACTTACTAAACCATTGTCTACTAAATTGCTTAACCATCCCTTTTCAAAAGAGAAATCATGACTACTACTCATTTTATTAGGCCTTTTTTCCCAATAATGTGTTACATTTATTTGTTTTAAATCAAAACCAATAATGCTAGTTTCCAGACCAGATAACAAACATAAGCCTATCATTACAGCACCTACTGACATATTTTTATTTGTTTGAAAATTAATAAGGTTTTTTAATTCTTCTGACTTTTGATATTCAAAAATAAAGACTTTATTTTCTTTTCTCTCTAGATTCTTAACTGATTTATTTTTAGCCTCTCCTGGACCAATCCTAATAATATTTGTTTTTGATAATTTTTTAACAAATTTAAGAGGCTGTTTTGTAAATTCGTTCCCTGGATCAACATTATCAAACACATGATTATTTAAAATTCTAAAATCTGTTCGAGTTCCAACATGTTTTTCATAATTTTTAACCGGAGCTCTGTTAAATCTAATAATATTTTCGTATGAATCAATCAACTCCCCAAAATTATTTAAAAGTGATTCACTGCTTCCAACAAGTAATACTCTATTTTGTAATTCAAGTTTTGGTAAAATATATGGGATTATAAATTTATTTATTGGCATTTAACTTAAATTATACAAAATTTATTGACTTTAATTAATTATTGGAAAACTTGAACGATTAATAAATAAAAAATTTGGATAGTTTTTAGTTTGAATCATCGTGTATCCGTTCAAATAAAGTTTAATTATAAGAACTAAATATTTAATGTAATTTATTATTTTATTTGTTTGAAGTTCGTCAAATTCAACAAGAATTTGTTTTGGCTTAGTCTTTAGCTTCAGCAAATCTGACAATACATCAAATTCTGCTCCTTCTATATCTAATTTAATAATCTCAATATTTTGAAGTTTATATTTCTTTATTATATTTTTAAAATTTATAGTATTAACCATTAAATATGGGGAGTTCTTTGAATAATTGTTTTGCCAATTTGAAATACTGTGACTTACGTGTTCTAAGTTTTTGGGTTGATAAAATTTAATACTTATATCATTTAAATTATATAAAGCTTTTGATTCAATTATAAAATCTTCTTTTTTAAGATTGCTTAAGTTATAAGAATCTATATTTTGTTTTCCATCATCTGAGTATGGTAAAGTATTATGCTTTCCAATAGAAGATAAAACCAATTCAAGATGGTCTAACGCGCTTGGTGTTGGGTCAATAAATATAACTTTGGTATTATATTTTTGCATTATTTCTATATCAAAAGAAACATCTGTACCAACACCTGCAGATATTATTGTTGAATTCAACAAAGATTCTGTTTCGATGAAATCCCAACCACCATATTTTGAACCCAAAAATTTTGTATTTAATTTTTTAGAATAGTAAGAAATAAGTTTTTGAAATATTTTTTTCATTTTTAAGATTCTTTTTATTAATATTAATGAAATAATTTAACACTTAGCAGACATAAAAAAAATATAATAAAGTAATTTATAAATTAAAGCACTTTTAACTTTTTTTTAATTAATTGAATGAGATTAACTAAGAAAAATCTAAAATTAGAATAAAATCATAACTATCTTGAAAGAATTTTTAAAAAATGATTAATGATAAATTAGCACTTAAAAATTTATTGAAAATAGAAAGAAATCCCGTTGATTCAATTTACTTTACGACTCATAATAAATGGCAAGGGATTTTCAAAAGACAGGCAAAGTTAACAAAAAAAAGTTTAAACTATTTTTTAGATCAAAGTAAAGAAGTTGCGTGGGGAATTGGGGTTTCTCAAAGAAATCAAAATGAAGAAATCGAAAGTTTAAAACTTTTATTTGAAATCCAAAATTCATCAAATAAAAGCTTTGAGAAATATTTATCAAAAATAGAATGTGAAAATGTATTTGGTGAGGTTCCAATTGCATTTCGTGAGTTTAATTTAACAAGATCAAACTTAATGAATGCTGAGAGTACTTTTTATTTATCCGAGTATTTATCAAGCATTAAAAATTATAAAAGTTTAAAAATTTTGGAGATTGGTAGTGGCTATGGTGAATTTTGTCGACAATTAATTAAATATTCAAATTTAGATATAAGCTCGTATCATTTAGTTGACTTACCTAAAAATTTACTTTTTGCCGAAAAGTATTTAACAACAGTTTTAAAAAACCATGCTGGTTTTAAAACTAAAGTAAGTAATTTTACTCAAGAAGGTGAAGGTGTTGAAATTGAATTTTACTTGCCTTCAGACATTGAAAGTTTAGATAATTATGACTTAATAATTAATACATACTCTTTGCAAGAAATGAATGCAGATACTTCTGCTGCATATTTTAAGTTTATTGCAGAACACTTAAATCCAAATGGATTCTTTTATTCAATTAACTCACCATTAAAGTGGGACATTTTGTCTTATAATTCATACAATAGCTTAAAAAATCTTGAAAATCTTAATTCAGTCATGCATAGGCAATTACCACCTTCAATAGACGGAACTGTTCCAATTCTTAATATTTTCAAGAAAAATACCGGATTTAAATATAATGATGAAGCATTAGAAATGATTTCAGAATTACAGGCAAAAGGATTTTCAAATTTATTAAATAATATTTTTGAGAATTTTAATCTTGCAAGTTTTTCGTTAACTGACACTAAATCTTTGATAGAAAAAAATGTTTTTTCAAATATAGAAATTAAAGAAATTAATCTTTGGAACAACGATGAAATTTTTAGTTACTTTTATAACTTGCTTGTTTTAAATGTGGTTTATGACTCAAATAAAGCAAATTCTGTTCTTGAGTATTTTTTGAATGAAAAAAACAAAACTGTCTCTTTATATTTACTTTATAATTTATCGAAATTTCTTAATAAAAAATTAAATTTAGAGCAAATAAAAACTTTTTTGAATTAATTAAGTAATTAAATTATGATTTATCTTATTTAGTTGTTGTATCAATTCTAATTATTAATCTTTTATTATCAGTTAAAACTTGGCCAGCTTTATGCGTTACATTTGTATCAAAAATAACAAGTGTACCTGCGTCCCCCTGTAGCTCATCAATTTGAGATTTGTCATGAATTTCTACTACATTTTCTTCTTTTAAAGCTTGCCTTTTTAACAATTCTTCCTGAAGCTTATCGTTCCATTCTCTTTTTGCAAAAGTTATTGCACCATCACCCGGACCTACATCTCTAACATAAAACATAAACTTTAAATATCTTGTTTTGTCAAAATGCATTTTATACGGGAGTACATCTACTTCTTCTCCTGTATTTGAGGATTCCTGAACAAAAATCTTTGAAATGTATGAATCTTCACTATCAAAATACGTTTTTATAAAATTTAAAATATTTTCATTGCAAAAAAATGGTTTCAAAAAATTAAAGTTATTATCATCATTTAATGTTTTTTCACTTACTGAAAATACCTTGGCAAAATCAGTATTTGCATGAACGTGCTCACTAGAAGCTTCATTTAAAGCTTTCATACAATTAATCTCAAGGTTTGCTATTTCTTCATTTGTAAAAATATCATCAAGCTTTATATAGCCATTTTCTTTTACTTCTTGTATAAAAATTGGATTACTTATATTCATGATTTTATACTAACAAATTAATTTATATATTTTCAGCCAGTTTAACTAAACCAACCAAATGGATCATGAGATTTATCATCTATATAGTAATCTGCAAAAGGTTTGTTCAATATTAATTTATGGTGCAAAGCGCCCCAAGATTTTAATTGATTTTTTGTAAAGTCTGTCCAGTCAATTCCTGTTGTTGAACCTCTTGCTGTGAAATAAATTATATTGTGTCCTTCATGAAATAATTTATTTATTAACTCAATCCTATTATTAAATGGTTTAGCGTTTTCATATTCACCGTCTGTATTTGAACAAATTGTTCCATCTATATCAAAACAGTAAGTTTTTACCAATATCTCAACTTTTTAGCTATCTTAAGCTCTTCTTCAGTGATTTTTTTATTTCCATCCCCATAAACATCATTAAATATACTAATTTTTTCTGTCATGCTTTTAAAGCCTCTTGGTTCTAGAGATGCCGCTTGATCCGAACCATACATTGCCCTATCTAGTGTTAAATGTCTTTCAATCGCCACCGCCCCCATTGATACAGCATATACTGAAGGAATGACCGAAGACTCATGACCTGAATAACCAACATTTACATCGAATTTATTTTTTAGAGTCAAAATCATTTTTAAGTTTAAATTTTTTTGTAATGCCGGATACTCTGAGCAAGTGTGGAGAAGTACAATGGGGCAATTATTTTCTTTAAAAATATTTACGGCGATTTCTATTTCTTCCATAGTGCACATTCCTGTTGAGACAAAAGTAGGGAGTTTTTCTTTTGCTACCGTTTCGACAAATTCTATATTAGTAGTCATTGCAGATGCTACTTTATTATATTTCAACTTAAACGTTTTAAGGAATTCTTGGCTTTGAATATCCCAGGCAGATGCAAACCAATCAATATTTTCACTTTTACAAAATTTGTCAATTTCTATATAATCTTTTTGACCAAATTCAAGACCTTCTTTTTGCTCTCTTTGAGTACTTCCCCATGGAGATTCTCTTTTTGAATTTAAAATTTCTTCATCATAAACAATATCTATAGTTCTTTTTTGAAATTTAACAGCATCAGCACCATTTTTTTTAGCTGCCAAAATTAGTTCTTTGGCTAATTCAATATCACCATTATGGTTTATACCTATTTCAGCAATAATAAATACTTTTGATTTACCTAGTTGAAAATCACCAAAACAATCCATCATATTAAACAATATTAATATAATTTAAAATAATAAAACTTTAATTGTAATATTGTATGCAGATGGAAGTAATTAAAAAATATCTCGAGGAATCGGCAAATGTTGCGTCTGAACAAATTAATTTATTAGATGGTTTTTTAGATTTTGCAGAATTAATAACTACAAGAGTTAGTAAAGGAGGAGGTGTATTTTTCTGTGGTAATGGTGGTTCAGCGGCTGATTCACAACACTTAGCTGCAGAGCTTGTTGGAAGATTTAAAAAAAATAGGAAACCTATAAAGTCAGTTGCTTTAACAACTGACACTAGTGCTATAACTTCTATTGGAAATGACTTTGGTTTTGAAGATATTTTTAGTCGCCAAATTGAAGCACTTTGTACAAAAGATGATGTATTAATAGCAATATCAACAAGTGGAGAAAGTATAAATATTTTAAATGCTGTTGAATCTGCAAAAAAAATAGGGATGTTGACGGTAGGTTTTACTAATAACTCACCAAATTCTCTACAAAAAATAGTAAATTACTCTTTAGAAATTCCCTCCACAGAAACAGGAATAGTACAACAAGGACATATTACTTTTGGACAAATGTTGTGCTACTATCTTGAAGAATCTTTATAGTTAATGCTCATTAATGAAAACCAAATTTCATTGATGCAGGGTAGATTAACTAAGCCTCTGTATAAACCAATTCAAGAGTTCCCAGTTTATGGCTGGCGGGAAGAGCTTGATAAAATTTTGGATTTAAAATTAAACAAGATTGAATGGATAGTTGATAAATTAAGCTACGAAACTAATCCGCTGTTACACAACAATGAAGAAACAGAGAATAATTTATCAAAAAAAAATATTAAAATTTCAGCTATTTCTAATGATTATTTTTTAGATTTATCTAACTCATTTGACAATATTTTGTTCTCTAATATTTATGAATCTATAGTTCAGCAAGAAGAACTAGTTTACAAATTGGGTGAATTTAAAAAATACATATTAGTCATGCCATTTATCGAAAATGCTACTTTGAAAAATTTGACACCTAAAGAAATTGAAAAAATATTTGATAAGCTTCTTAATTTTGAATCAAATAATGATTTATCTTTTGCTTTGGAGTTGGATATTGATTTTAACGACACAATAACTAAATTGGGTGACTACCTAGGTAATAATATATTCATAAATCTTGATACTGGCAACACAGTTAGTTATGGATTCAATATTTTTCAAGAAATCGAACAACTTTCAAGTTTTATAATAAATGTTCATTTAAAAGATAGAAAAGTTAATGGACCTACCGTGCCCCTTGGGATGGGTGATGCAAATATAAATGAAATTATTCGAAGCTTAAAAAAAATTGGTTACTCTTCAAATTATACGCTACAATTTTCAAGGAACTACTCAGATGATGTTAAATCAATTAAAGAATATTTAAAAAATATATTAAGTTATGACTAATCAGAATTCAACTTTAATTTTGGGCTCATCAAAAGGTATTGGTTTTCATCTTATTAATAGTTTTAATGAACAAAAGTTAAAAACAATTTCTGTTAGCAGAAAAAATATTGAATTAATATCTGAATACAACAAACATTTTGAGTTTGACCTGTTAGATTTTGAAAATTTCGAAACTTTATTTAATAAAATAAAAAAATACAACATTGAAAATATCATTTTTAACTTAGGTGATGGATCTGAAAAATTTAAAAACAAAAAAAAACAAGAAGCTTACTCAGAAAATATTAATTTTATTTATGTTGAAAAATTCCTAGATATGCCCGTAGTTGAACTTAAAAATTTAAAAAATATAATTTTTATTAATTCTATTTGCAGACTTAATATTGCTAACTGTAGAGAAGAATATAAATATGCTAAACAAAAACTTTTTAACTTTTTCAAACAAAATACTGTCTTTTATGCAAAAAAGGGGATCAGGTTAAATTCAATTACTCTTGGTGACGTAAAACATTCTAACTCAATTTGGAATAATAAATTTAATTGTAAAGAAGATGAAGATAAATATTTATCATTAACAAAACTGAATAGTAACTATGTGAGATTAGAGGATATTAGTAAAACTGTTAACTTCATAATCGAAAACAATTCTTTAATCGGAGAAGATATAGTACTTGATTGTGGGCACAGTTATTTATTAGATAATTGATCTTCCACCATCAATTATTATATTTTGACCTGTTATAAATGAATTTTCTTTATTTGATAAAAATTGTATAGGCTGGATAAGCTCTTCTTTGTTAATCAATCGATTCATTGGTGTTAAAGCTGAAAGTTTAGAGACAAAACTTTCGCTCATATCATTTTGAAATATTCCACTTGGAGATAGAGAATTTACAATAATCTGTGGAGCGTATGTTGCTGAGAAATATTTAGTTAACCCTATAATGCCGTGCTTTACAACCCCATAATGTGCAGGTTTAAAATTAACCAACTCATCATCATTATATATCCTGTGATCAGGTGCAATGACAGACAAGTCTGAGGCAATATTAAGTATTCTGCCGTTTGTGTTGTTTTTTTTATGTTCCAAAACAAAATATTTCGAAGTTAAAAAATATGATGTTATCCCTTGCTGTAAAGCATTGTTAAAAGAGGCACCATCTTGTTTATTTATTTCTTGAAAAGAAATATTATCCTTGCCAACTTTTGCGTCAACTCCCATTGCGTTTATAAGTAAGCTAGGAGATTGATGTTTACTAAAAATATTTTCCATAAATTTTTTTGTTTCTTTTTCATTTGTTGCATTGCATACATAAGTATTAATGAGATTTTCATCATCTTCATTTAAAAAGTTTTTTTCATGTATATCAACACCAATGACTTTATATCCAATTTTAGAAACTGCATCAGAGGCAATATTCCCAATCAATCCTAATCCGAAAACCAATGCCGTATCCATTAAATTCCTTTTGCTGTCCATCCACCATCAACGAGTATTGACTGTCCGTTAATATACGAAGATTCATCTGAAATCAAAAAATTTATAACTTTAGCAACCTCCAATGGTTCCCCCCAGCGATCAAGCAAAGTTTTTTCTGATATTTTTTTTCGTTTGTCTAAATCTCTAAAACTTTTTGATGACATTTCAGTTTTAATATATCCAGGAAGTATGCAGTTAACTCTTGTATCAGGAGCTAGATCAACAGCTAATGATTTTGTAAATTGCTTTAAAGCAGCCTTGCTAATTTGGTAAGAAGGGTTGTCTTCAAAGCCAAGTACTGCTCCTATGCTGCTCACAAAAACAATTGATGAATTAGATGAAAAAATATCTTTTATTCCTTCTATCAATTTACTTGCCGAAAAAAAGTTAATTTTTAGAGTCTTTTCCCAAGTTTCAAAACTAACCTCATCATTTTGAGGTAAAGTAATGCCTGCAGAATGAATAAAACCATTTATTGTTATTCCTTTATCGTTGATTGAAGATATTAACTCATCAATATCTTCAGTTGAAGATAAATCGCACATATAATAAGATAAATTTGATGAGTCAGATAAAGATTTATTCCTAGTAATTATATGAAAATTTATATCTTTACTTTGTATCTCTAAATATGCCTTACCAATTCCTGATGTTCCACCAGTTATCAAAATATTTTTCATCATATAAATGATATAGTAATTCTTCAAAAAGCTAAAGAAGTAATTTTGTTCATTAAGTGCTAGTAAAAAGTGTTTTTATTTAATAGTTTATGAATTTTTTATATTCTATTTTTTCAAATTCTGATTGAAAAGATACAAATTCTTCCTCGCTCAATGGAAGCATTGGTAGTCTTTCTGTACGTTTAAAATGACCAACAATTTCCAGAGCAGCTTTTATAGATAAATGCCAACCATATTTTGCACACAAATTTCTCAAAAAAGGAACCTCTACTTCATTTATCAAATTGTTACAAAAATTTTTGTCGTTATTTATCCACGCTTTCCAAAAATTTACAGCTAATCTTGGTTCAAAAACTCCTACTCCGTTTAACCAATTTTGACATCCATCTTCAGCAAATTTGACCCATTGACTTTTACCTCCGCCAGAAATGACAATAGAGAGCCTATCTTTTATTTTATTAATGACTTCATGTGAATAATCATCATTTTTTGCATCTTCTTTAATTGCAACAATATTATTGAAGTCAGCTAAGTTATCTAATAATTCGATTGGCCAGTTTATAGTATGGCCTCCTTTACCACTTATAAAAGGCATTTCATGAATCAAAATATCTATGTCAGAACGATCCTGAATGAATTTAAAATGCTCAATGACTTGTTGATTGTTATAAAATTTTTCTCTAAAAATTAGCGAAATTAAATCTGCTCCTGATTTTTGTGCATCTAATGCAAACTGTAGTGATACTTCAGTGGGACAATGTAGCGGATCTGCAACTATTATTTTGTTTTGATTATCTAATCCCTTAACGAATTTTGTTACGAATCTATTTAGTTTTTTAATTTCATCCCAACTTAGCTCATGAAACCTACTGTTATATCCCATTACATAAAATTGTTTTGCTCCATTTTGATACGCATTGTCAATATACTTTTCTAGAGAATCGAAATCTATATCAAGACTGTCTGTAAAAGGCGTGACTATAGAGAATACTGGACCAGGAATTAATTTATTCAATTATTTTCTCCTTATGCTAGTTATCTAGTTTAACTAGAAACTTTATAATATATTTTTAGAATTTTTAATGTACTTTATTGTTATAAATTAAATTTGCATATTTAAGGTCTTCAAAAGTATCTATATCAACCGAATCAAGAATGTCCATTATGTAGTACTTGACATTTCCCTTCCAAAAATTTCTATATTGATTAAAGGAATCCCACCTTGATATATAAAATCCACCACTAGGCCTATATTTTACTTTGTGGTTTTGAGACCTAGTATTGCCAGTAATTAAGGCAGAATTTTCGTCAAGATTTATATACTGATTTTCGATATCAACTATTAAAGCAATCGGAAAATCTACAGTTGTCAAACTAACAACACCGTCGTCATCTTCTTCAATTCTGCTAAAACCATCATCTAAATGTGCAGAAGTTCTAAAGGGACAGGTTGGAAGCATTAGGGTAATAAAATCGTATTTCTTGGAATTTAAAAATATATATTCAACTAATTCTAAAGCAGTTGAAGTATCAGTAGAGAGGTGTTGGTCTCGTTTATGACCAATTACACCCTTGTACTTTGATGCAATATCTAAAATCTTTTCACTGTCAGACGAAACAAGTACATCAGTTACATTATCAGAGTTAATTGCGGCTTCTATGGTGTGAGATACGAGTGGCTTACCTCCTAAAAGACTCAAATTTTTATTTGGTAGTCTTTTTGATCCGCCTCTAGCTGGAATAATTGCTAGATTTTTTTTTCTTTTTGTTGACATGTATGTATATTATCTTAAAAGCTCTTCATTGGACAAAATTTATTTATAAGTAATTTTATTTTATCTTATAAATAATAAGTTGGCCTAGATGGTTAGGAATAACTACTAAATTTTTATCTAATTTTAATTCGTTTCCAAATTTTGTAACCCCGTCAGTAAACCACCCTCCATAATCATCAAGAACAATTACTGCACCTTTAATCGAGTTTGCTAGTAAATATTTAAGACTATCTTTTGCTGAAATATATGTATCAACATCAACATGTGCGAATGAAACAGGTTTAGTAAATTTAATTTTTTCCATGCTGCCTGGAAAAACTCCTTTTACAATGTTAAATTTTTGACCAACTATTTTTTCTATTTCCTTTACATCGTTGACACTTGCGTCATTATATTCAGAGTCCTTAAAAAAAGAGTCCTTAGCTGAAGAGTTGGTAACTCCTGAAAAAGTATCACAAACAAAGAAATCAATATCTTTATTTTTACTTCCTAATGCAACTAATCCTGATACTCCTCCTTTCCAACACCCTACCTCAACAAATGAGGAGTTTTCGGTTAAGTACCTTTTAGACATATCATGTAAAGTAAATAATCTTGATTTAGGATTTAAAGTGTAGTTTTTAATTAATTCATAATTTTGATTAAATTTTTCATCGGTTTTCCAAGGCAAATAAAAATATTCGAAAATTTCTATACCGTAATCTTTTCTTTTTTCTTTATATCTAAGATTGATTTGAAACAATTTAAACAAAAATGAAGTTATTAGATCTAGTTTTTTTCTTGCTTTGATAACTTTTTTTAAATCAAACATTTGTGGCCAGAGGCAGAATCGAACTACCGACCCCATGCTTTTCAGATGTGGGCTAACCATTTGACCTTAGTTCATTTTACTTTACTTGAATTCAGTATGCGCTCGTTATTTAAGAGCAAATATAATGCAGTGGGCGTAGGACAAATCAGACTTTATTAACCAGCGTCTAAAAATAATTCATACTTTTCACGAGTGTCAATATTAAAAGGAGGTTCAAGAGTACCAATAACTATTTTCACTGTCATATAACTTGTTATTAATTTAGAAAAATTCTCGTGCGGGTTAATATAGTTTTATGAATCAATCAAAAGATGAAATATTAAAGCTTGTAGAAAAATATAGTTCTGAAAAATTAGAAGATAATAGATTCATACCAGGAATTTCCAAAGTTCCTGTCTCAGGAAAAGTAATAGATTCAAAAGACATCAATTTTCTTGTTGATTCATGTTTAGACATGTGGTTTACGTCAGGTCATTACACCGAAAAATTTGAAAAATCAATAAGTAAATTTCTTGGAATAAGGCATACATTGATGGTAAACAGCGGTTCTTCAGCAAATTTACTAGCAATTAGTGCATTAAAAATTTTATATAGTCTGAACGATGGAGATGAAATTATAACTTCAGCTGTTGGTTTTCCAACAAC
>MDTG01086336.1_pt1 | contig 33553 bp, 31 predicted proteins | sample 811421 | NCBI WGS metagenome assembly MDTG01 (sample SAMN05326645, study PRJNA326480) | marine metagenome | isolation source: seawater | place: Pacific Ocean: South East | collected 2011
CCAACGGGTCAATTTATAATAGGTGGACCAGATGGAGATTCTGGCTTAACAGGTCGAAAAATTATAGTTGATACTTATGGTGGTGCCGCGCCACATGGCGGAGGAGCTTTCTCTGGAAAAGACCCGAGTAAAGTGGATAGATCAGCAGCGTATGCCGCAAGATATGTAGCAAAAAATATCGTTGCTTCAAAAATTGCAGATAAATGTTTGATCCAACTTGCATATGCAATTGGTGTTTCTAAACCACTATCTATTTATGTTGATCTTTTTGATGGAGATGAAGAAAAATCAAAATATGTAGAAAAATTAATAAATGATAATTTTGATTTAAGCCCAAGAGGAATTAGAGAGATGTTATCTTTAAATAAACCCATATACGAATGTACATCAGCATACGGTCATTTTGGACGAAAACCAGGATCAAATGGTGAATTTTCTTGGGAAAAAACTGACAAAATGGGAGTTTTTAAAAAGTAAAACTTGAAAAAAATCTAAATTTAACTTAAATAACAGTTAAGTTACCTGGAAAACCTAAATGGGCTTTTGCCCATTTTTTTTTAGAGTAAACAAAATAAATTATGTTGAACCAAAGATCAGATAAAGTTGAGCTTTTAAGAATAGCAGAAGCTGTCGCTATGGAAAAATCTATTGATAAAGAAATAATATTAACTTCAATGGAGTCAGCAATTCAGAAGGCAGCAAAAACAAAGTTTGGATCTGAAAACGATATTAGGGCAAAAATTGATAGAGAAAGTGGTGATATAAGTTTACACAAAGTGTTAACAATTGTTACTGCTCCCCAAAATTTAGATACTGAAATTTCATCAAAGGATGCAGAAAAGATTTCAGATAACAAAAGCTTTAAAAAAATAGGTAGCGAGATATTTGAAGAATTGCCTCCAGTTGATTTTGGAAGAATAGCCGCACAAACTGCTAGGCAAGTTATTACTCAAAGTGTTCGGGCCGCGGAAAGGGAAAGACAGTATAATGATTTTATTAATAAAAAAGATGAAATTTTAAGTGGTATTGTTAAAAGACTTGAATATGGAAATGTTATAGTAGATTTGAATAGAGCAGAGTCTATTATTAGAAAAGAAGAATTAATACCTAGAGAAATTTTAAAAACAGGGGATAGAATTAAAGCTTATTGTTATGATGTTATTAGAGAAAATAAAGGACAACAAATATTTTTATCAAGAGCTCATCCAAAATTTATGGAAAAATTATTCTTCCAAGAGGTTCCAGAGATTTATGATGGCATTATAGAGATTAAATCATCTGCTAGAGACCCAGGTAGTAGAGCGAAAATTTGTGTACATTCAAAAGATTCCTCAATTGATCCAGTAGGCGCATGTGTTGGTATGAGGGGAAGTAGAGTGCAATCGGTGGTTAATGAACTTTCTGGAGAAAAAATAGATATAGTTCACTGGTCGGAAGATATTGCCACACTAGTAGTAAATGCTTTGGCTCCTGCACAAATCCAAAAGGTAATTATTGATGATCAAAATAGAAGGATTGAAGTTATTTTAACAGAAGAAAATTTGAGTAAGGCAATAGGTAGAAGAGGACAAAATGTTAGGTTGGCATCAAAATTAATTGATTTTGAAATAGATATACTAACGGAAAAAGAAGAGTCGGAAAAACGACAATTAGAATTTAAAGATAAAACAGAAATATTTATAAAAAATTTAGAAGTGGATGAGACTTTAGGTCAACTTTTAGTAGCCGAAGGTTTTTCCTCAATTGAGGAAATTGATAAAGCTGAACCAGAAGAAATTTCTAAGATTGAAGGAATAGATGAAAATACAGCTAAAGAATTAAAAGAGCGCGCAGGAGAATATTTAATTAAAGAAAAAGAAAATATTGGAAAAAAATTAAAAGACCTTGGAGTAGATGATAATTTAATTAATCACAAAGGTTTAACACCAGGAATGTTATTAACGCTTGGTGAAAAAAAAATTAAGACATTAAAAGATTTTGCAGAACTTTCTACTGATGAGTTAATAGGCGGTTATGATGAAAAAAAAGGTGTTAAATTTAAGGTAGATGGATATTTAGAGGAGTTTGCTTTAACAAGAAATGAAGCAGATGATTTGATTTTAAATGCTAGAAAAATTATTTTTGAGTAAAGGAAATGTTTTATGGAAGAAAAAAAAATAAAGAAAAAAAAATTAACTTTAAGCGTAACTACGAAAAAATCCTATAATGCACCAAATTACTCTCAAAGCAGGGGCAAAACATCTGTCGTTATAGAAAAAAGAGCACCAAGAAGATGGGGAGAGAGAAAATTTCAAAAAAAAGACGATAACTATAGTAAACCCAATCCTTCTAGCGGACCATCAACAAAAAAACCAGCAATAAATAGAAATTTTGATATTAGAAAAATGGCTGAAGAGCGAGCCACCAAAAGATTTAAAAGCGTAAAGGAAGATAATTTACAGAAAAAAAGCACTGGAAAGGAAAAAGGATTTACTTCAAGAAGAGAATATAAACTTACCTTATCCAAAGCCTTAGATGATGATGCATTAGATGGTAAGGAAAGAAGTTTAGCATCAGTTAAAAGAGCAAGGTTAAAAGAAAAGAAAAATCAAATTTCAGAAAAAAATACAGAAACTAAAAAGGTCGTACACGAAGTTAATATTCCTGATAAAATTACTATTAAAGAGCTTTCAAATAGAATGGCTATGCAGGCCAGTGGTATAATTAAACATTTGCTAGGTATGGGCGTTGTGGCAACTATTAATCATAGTATCGATGCAGATACAGCTGAATATTTAGTAAAAGAATTCGGAAATATTCCAATAAGAGAAAAGAAACCTGACTTAAATATTACGAAACATATTAAAAAAGATGATAAAAATTTAATATCTAGATCTCCGATAGTTACAGTTATGGGGCATGTTGATCATGGCAAAACATCATTATTAGATGCTTTAAGAAAGACCAATGTTGTTAGTCAAGAACACGGAGGTATAACTCAACATATTGGTGCATATAAAATAAAAACTGAAGAAGATAAAAGCATTACATTTATAGATACTCCTGGACACGCTGCTTTTACCGAAATGAGGGCAAGAGGATCCAAAGTAACAGATATAGTCGTACTAGTTGTTGCAGCTGATGATGGTGTAAAACCACAAACAGTTGAAGCTATAAAACATGCAAAGGCAGCAAAAGTACCGATTATAGTAGCAATTAACAAAATAGATTTACCAGCAGCAAATCCACAAAAAGTTAAAAACGAACTTTTACAATACGAATTAATCGCAGAAGAACTCAGTGGCGACACTTTATTTTCTGAAGTTTCAGCCACAACGAAAAAAAATTTAGATAAATTAAAAGAAAATATTATTCTACAATCTGATCTTCTTGATTTAAAATCAAATTTTGATGGACCTGCCGTAGGAGTTATTTTGGAGTCCAGGATAGATAAAGGTAAAGGGCCAGTATCTACAGTATTAGTTACAAATGGAAAATTAAAAAAAGGAGATTTTTTTGTTAGTGGTAATACTTGGGGAAAAATAAGAGCCATGATTAATGACGAAGGCCAAAATGTAGATATGGCATTACCTTCTACTCCTGTAGAAATTTTAGGAATGGACAAGTCTGCTTCTGCCGGAGATGATTTTGTAGTCGTTGAATCTGAAGAGAAAGCTAAAGAGATTAACGATTATAGAATTGAACATAATAAATCAAAGCAAGCTCCTACTATAGTTGCAAACAAAGAGTCAGCTTTTGAGGAAAGTTCGGGGCCGAAGGAATTGCCTATAATAATTAAATCAGATGTACATGGATCAAGCGAAGCATTAAAAACTGCAATTGAAAAAATTAAGCATGAAGAAGTTATACCAAAAATAATTTTATCAAATATTGGTGTAATTACTGAAACAGATGTAACGTTAGCTGGAGCTTCAAATGCTATAGTAATAGGTTTTAATGTCAGACCAAATAAAGAAGCAAAAAGACTCGCGGAAAGCAATAAAATAACTGTTAAATTTTTTAATATAATTTATGAAGCTTTGGATTTTATAAATAGTGCTTTGTCAGGTTTGTTGAAACCAGACGTTAAAGAAGAGGTAATAGGATCTGCCGAAGTTCAAGCAATTTTTAAAGTTTCAAAAATTGGTAAGGTCGCTGGATCAAAAGTTATTGATGGTGAAATAATAAATAATTTAAATGCTAGGTTGATAAGAGATGGAAATGTACTATATACAGGATCAATAGGTAGTATTTTCAGGGAAAAAAATGCAACAAAACAAGTAGCTGCGGGTCTCGAGTGTGGTATAACGCTCAAAGATTTTGCAGATTTTAAAGAAAAAGACGTAATTGAAGTTTACAAGATTATAGAAACAGAAAGAAGAATTTAATGGTTAAAAAAAATGATGCACCATTTTCTCAAAGACAATTAAGAGTTGGAGAGTTGATAAAACAATCACTTGGTCAAATTTTTTTAAGAGATGAAGCTAAGGTTCCAGTTTTAGAAACTAAAAATATTACTGTTACTGAAGTTAGAATGAGTCCTGATCTTAAAAATGCGCGAGCTTACGTAATACCACTAGGTGGAAAAAATGCGGATAATGCAGTTAACAAATTAACTGAATTTTCTCATCAAATTAGAAGAGCTTTATCAAAAAAAGTAGATATGAAATTTTTGCCTAAAGTTTCATTTGTTAGTGATAAATCATTTGATTATGCTGAAAAAATAGAAAAATTAATACAAAAAAACAAATAATTATGACAAACAAAAAAAAAGAAATAATCAGCTCGTTAAAAATTAATTCTAAAGATGTAGGATCTTCAGAAATTCAGATTGGATTATTAAGTGAAAAAATTAATAATTTATCTGAACATTTTAAAAAAAATAAAGGTGACAAGCATTCTACAAGAGGACTAGTTAAAGCTGTAAACCAAAGAAAACGTTTATTAGATTATCTAAAAAATAATAATATAGAATCTTATAAAAATATAATAACAAAATTAAATTTAAGAAAGTAAATGTTTAAAATATTTAAAGAAGAAATAGAATTAGAAGGCAAAAAGATTATTCTGGAAACTGGCAAAATAGCTCGACAGGCTGATGGAGCTATAATCGCAAAATGTGGAGATACAGTTGTAATTTCTACTGTGGTAGGTGCGAAAGAAGCTAATCCAGAAACTGACTACTTTCCTTTATCGGTAAACTATCAAGAAAAGTATTATGCTGCTGGAAAAATTCCAGGCGGTTATTTTAAAAGAGAAGCAAGGCCAACCGAGTCAGAGACGTTAATTTCAAGATTAATTGATAGACCTATTAGGCCATTATTTCCTGATGGTTTTAGAAATGAAGTTCAAGTTTTACCAACAGTGCTTTCTTATGACAATGAAAATGAAGCTGACATTTTATCTATTATCGCTTCCTCTGCAGCTTTATCTATTTCAGGATTACCATTCCAAGGTCCTGTTGCTGCGTCAAGGGTTGGTTATATAAATGATAAATATATTTTAAACCCATCAAAAGAACAATTAAAAGAATCCAAGTTAGACTTAGTTGTTGCTGGTACAAAAGATGCAGTATTAATGGTTGAGTCCGAAGCTTCAGGTTTGACCGAGTCGCAAATGTTAGATGCTGTTAAATTTGGTCATGAAAAATTTATACCAATTATTAATGCAATAGAAAATTTAAAAAAAAAATGTTCAAAAGAACAATGGAAAATAGAAGATAAGGACTTTAGTAAATTAAAAGATAAAATTTCTAAAGAACTTACAAAAGATTTAGAAAAAGCATTTTCTGAAAAAGATAAGAAAAAAAGATCAGATCTAGTAAGTTTAGCAACAGACAAATGTAAGTCTTTATTCGAAGGAGATGAGACTTATTCAGAGCTTGAAATACTCCTGCAATTAAAAAATCTTGAAAAAGATATTGTTAGAACAAAAATACTAAAAACCAAGAAAAGAATAGACGGTAGAGGTTTATCAGATGTTAGGCCTATAAAAAGTGAAGTTGGAATATTACCTCGAGCACATGGATCTGCACTTTTCACTAGAGGTGAAACACAAGCATTAGTAACAACAACTTTAGGAATGACGGAAGACGAACAGAGAATTGAAAGTCTTGAAGGGTTAAGAAGAGAAAGATTTATGTTACATTATAATTTTCCACCTTTTTCTGTTGGAGAGACAGGAAGAATTGGTACTGGTAGACGAGAGGTTGGGCATGGAAAATTGGCCTGGAGAGCACTTAAATCTTCATTACCAGAAAAAGAAAAATTTCCATATACTTTAAGAATAGTTTCAGAAATTACAGAGTCTAACGGCTCTTCATCCATGGCTACTGTCTGCGGGGCATCTCTTGCTTTAATGGATGCAGCAGTTCCAATAGCAGAACCAGTTGCTGGAATAGCAATGGGACTAATAAAAGAAAAAAAAGAATTTACTGTTTTGTCAGATATTTTAGGAGACGAAGATCATTTGGGTGATATGGATTTTAAAGTAGCAGGAACGAAAAATGGAATTACATCTTTACAGATGGATATTAAGATTACGGGAATTACTTTTGAAATTATGGAACAAGCACTCAACCAAGCAAAAGAAGGAAGAGGACATATTTTAGAAGAAATGAATAAAACAATTAAATCATCCAGAAAAGAAGTGTCTAAACATACTCCTAAAATTGAAACTATTTCTGTAGACAAAAAAGATATTGCGGCAGTTATAGGTAAAGGGGGAGCTACAATTAGAGAAATAGTAGAATTATCTGGAGCAAAAGTTGATGTTAAAGATACAGGTGAAGTAAGTATAGCTGCACCAGATGAAAAATCTAGAAGCAAAGCAATGGAAATGGTTAAAAATATAATTGCCAAACCTGAAATGGGAAAAATATATAAAGGTAAAGTTGTTAAAATAATGGAATTTGGAGCTTTTGTAAATTTTTTAGGTAAACAAGATGGTCTGGTACACATCTCACAACTATCAGGCAAAAGAGTTAATAAAGTTTCTGATGTTGTAAAAGAAGGAGATGAAGTTTCAGTTAAAGTTATAGGTTTTGATAGAGGAAAAGTAAAACTTTCAATTAAAGAGGCTAGCTAAGAAATATTTTTTGGATTAGGCATACCTACTTTATTATATCCTGCATCGACATAATGTATTTCACCAGTTACAGCGCTTCCTAAGTCACTTAACAAGTATAAAGCTGAATTACCAACATCATTAATATCGACATTCCGTTTTAAAAAAGAATGATCCTCGTTCCATTTGTATAAAAACTTTGCATCTCCAATTGCTGATGCTGCTAGCGTTTTTATAGGACCAGCGCTTATAGCATTTACTCTAATGCCTTTCGATCCCAAGTCCCTAGCAAGATATTTCACACTACTCTCTAAAGCTGCTTTACAAACTCCCATTACATTATAGTTAGGAATTACTTTTGATGACTCATAAGTTAATGTTAAAATACTAGAACCATTATTCATTATCTTTGATGCTTCTTTTGAAATCTCAGTTAGTGAAAAACATGAAATTAACATGCTTTTTAAAAAATTTTCTCTTGATGTATTAATATATTCACCAGCAAGTTCAGATCTATCTGAAAAAGCAATAGCATGAACAACAAAATCTAAACTTCCCCATTTTTTTTTAATTTCATCGAATGTTTTTATAATATCTTCCTTTTTTTCTACATCACAGCTGAGTGTAAAATTAGATTTTAATGACTCAGCTAGAGGAATAACTCTTTTTTTCAAAGCATCACCCAAATAAGTAAAAGCAAGTTCAGCACCATTTTCGGATAACTTTTTTGCTATCCCCCATGCAATTGAGCGATCATTTGCTACACCCATTATCAAACCTTTTTTTCCCTTTACTAAACTCATAAAACTAAACTTTTTCAAAAACTAAAGTAGCATTTGTTCCACCAAATCCAAAACTGTTAGACATTATTGCGTTTAAAGTTACTTCTTTTTCTACCTTGGTTACTATTGGAAATTTTTTTGCTTCTTCATCGATTTCATTAATATTTATTGATGCAGATATAAAATTATTTTTCATCATAATTATACTGTAAATAGCCTCATGGACTGATGTTGCGCCCAGCGAATGTCCGGAGAGTGATTTTGTTGAACTTATTTTTGGAATTGAATTTTTAAATACTTCTCCAACAGCTTTAAGTTCAGTTATATCTCCAACTGGTGTTGATGTACCGTGTGTATTTATATAATCAATTTTATTTCTTTTTGTACTCAAGGCTAAGTTCATGCATCTTACTGCACCTTCTCCAGATGGAGCCACCATATCGAATCCATCAGATGTTGCTCCATATCCAGTTATTTCACAATATATTTTAGCTCCCCTAGCTTTTGCATGCTCGTAATCCTCTAAAACCAAAACACCAGCTCCACCAGATATTACAAATCCATCTCTAGTTTTGTCATAAGGTCTAGACGCTTTTTGCGGTGTATCATTATATTTAGAAGATAAGGCAGTCATAGCATCAAACATTGCAGTCATTGCAAAATGGACTTCATCGCTTCCACCAGCAAAAACAATTTTTTGTTTTCCCAATTGTATTTGTTCCATTGCATTTCCTATACAATGACCACTAGTTGCGCATGCAGAACTAATTGTATAATTTACACCTTTGATTTTAAATGGAACCGCCAATGTTGCTGATGCAGTGCTTGACATAGTTCTTGGAACTACAAATGGGCCCATTTTTTTTGGAGTTTTTTCCCGAGTTTTGTCAGCAGCTAGAATTACGTTTTTAATTGAAGGACCTCCGGATCCCATAACCATACCAGTAGAAATATTGCTCACATCCTTTTCTTCTAATCCAGAATCTTTAACAGCTTCATTCATGGCAATATAATTGTATGCTGATCCAGGACCCATGAATCTAATTATTTTTCTGTCAACATAATCTTCAAGCTTTATGTTTGGGATTCCATGAACATGACTTTTTAAATTATACTCTTTGTATTCTTCACAGAATGTAATTCCAGATTTTGCATTAATTAATGATTGGTAGACTTCTTTTTGGTTATTTCCCAAGCAGGACACAATACCAACTCCAGTAACAACAACTCTTTTCATGACTTGTACAACCCAACTTTCAAATTTTCTGCTTCATAAATTGCTTTATCGTCTGCATATAATATACCGTTTGCTAAACCTACTACAGAACCTTTTCTTTTAATTAACCTTTTCATATCAACTTGATATTTTGCAACAGTATTGTTAGTTAAAACTTCTCCTGTAAATTTTACTGAGTTTACCCCAAGCGCACGTCCCTTACCTGGTTCTCCCATCCATCCTAAAAAGAAACCAACTAATTGCCACATTGCATCCAATCCTAAACATCCCGGCATAACGGGATCTTCCTTAAAGTGACAATCAAAAAACCACATTTTTTCTTTAATATCAAGCTCGGCTTCTATTAATCCTTTATTAAATTTACCCTCATTTTCTTTAATAGTTGTAATTCTATCAAACATTAACATTGGAGGAGAGGGTAATTTGGCATTACCCGGCCCAAATAGCTTTCCATTAGCACAGTCAATCAGCTCTTCATATTTAAAACTATTTTTTTTTGCCATATAGGTAAACTAATACTTGATTCAATTATGTTAATACATATATTTAGTTAAAAATAATTATAAGTTAAAAAAGTGTTAAAAGCACTATTTTTTAAAAAAATAAATTTATGTTAAACAGGGCACAAAATTTAAAATTTAAAAATACTGAAAAACTAAGAATTTCAGGCTTAAGACCAACTAAGCAGAGACTTGCAATATGCAAAGTATTATTTGACAGAAAAGAAACATTTCATTTTACAATAGAAGAACTACAAAAAATCATAAAAAAAGAAGGTATTAAAAATGTTTCTCTAGCAACTTTATATAACACAGTTAATTCGTTTAAAGAAAAAGGTTATTTAAGGGAAATTTCTTTAAAGGGAAATAGTACTTTTTTTGACACAAATATAAAAAAACACCATCATTTTTTTGATGAAAATACTTCTAAATTAATTGATATAAAAAATGAAAATATTTCGATCAATAATCTACCTAAAGTTCCAGCAGGAAAAAAAATTAAAGATGTAGAGATCACAATCCGTGTTGCGACTAATAATCAAAAGCAAAAGAATAATTAAATATAAAATTTATTAAGAAGTTTTTGTAGCATTGACTTATAGTTTAGAATGATTATAAACTAATAGGAAAGGAGAATTACTATGGCATTAAAAGGAAGCAAAACTGAGGAAAACTTAAAAGCTGCGTTTGCAGGAGAAAGTCAAGCAAATCGTAGGTATTTATATTTTGCTCAAAAAGCTGATGTTGAAGGATACAATGATGTTGCAACAGTTTTTCGATCTACTGCAGAAGGCGAAACAGGACATGCTCATGGCCACTTAGAATTTTTAGAAGAAGTAGGTGACCCAGCAACTGGCAAACCTATAGGTGAAACAAAAGAAAACTTAGAGTCTGCAATTGAAGGCGAGACTCATGAGTACACAGATATGTATCCAGGAATGGCAAAAACTGCCAGAGACGAAGGTTTTGATGAGATAGCAGACTGGTTTGAAACTTTAGCTAAAGCAGAAAAATCTCACGCTGGTAAGTTTCAAAAAACATTAGATGCAATCAAATAAATAAATACTGGTGGGGGCAACCCCACCAAAATCATAAAATAATAAATGGCTAAAGAAGGTAGTACCGAAGCACCCGTAAGGCACCCCGTAAAATTTGAACATCCTGATTTTTTAGATGAAAAAAAATTGGATATGGAGATGAGAAGGGTTTTTGATATTTGTCACGGATGTAGAAGGTGTTTCAATCTTTGTGAAAGTTTCCCAAAACTTTTTGAATTAATTGATGAATCGAAAGAAGAAGATGTCAGTTCAGTTTCAAGCAATAATTTTAGTCAAGTCGTTGATGCTTGTACTTTATGTGATATGTGTTTTATGACCAAATGTCCTTATGTTCCTCCACATGAGTTTAATATAGATTTTCCACATTTAATGTTTAGATATAGAATGTATCAAAAAAAAATTGGTAAATTACCTAAAATTCCAAAAGAATTAGCTAAGACAGATCGTAATGGAAAAATAGGAGTAATATTTCATAAAATTATTAATTGGCTAACAAATGTTAAAAATATATTTTTTAGAAAAATTCTTGAGTCAGTTATTGGTATAGATAAAAATGTTATTCTACCCAAATACAACAACCAAACCTTTGACAACTATTCAAAAAAAAAATAAAGATAAGATAAATGATTCAGCCCCTGCTTTTGGCAGAAAAGCAGTAATTTACTCAACTTGTTTTGTAAATTTTAATAAAAAAAATACTGGGGTAGCTGCTTTAAAAGTTTTAAAAAAAAATGGGGTAAACGTCCAGCACGTATATCCTGGATGCTGTGGAATGCCTAACTTTGAGCAAGCTGACCCAAAAAAGGTAACTGAACAAGCACTTAAAGTTTCAAAAGAATTATTGGAATGGGTTAATAAAGGTTATGAAGTAATTACATTAACAGCAAGCTGCGGGCTTATGTTGAAATTTGAGTGGCCACTTTTATTACCAGACGATGAAAATATAAAAAAACTTTCATCATCAACATGGGACATTGATGAATATATTGTAGATATTTCAAAAAAGGAGGGTTTGGTTGAAGGACTAAATGAAATTGATGGTAGTGTAACAGTTCATCACGCATGTCATGCTCGAGCTCAAAACATGGGAAATAAAGCAAGAGATATGCTAAAGCTAGTTCCAAATATTAAAATTGATGTCATAGAAAAGTGCGCAGGTCATGGAGGAACTTTTGGAGTAATGAAAACAAGTCATTATATTGCAAATAAAGTCGGTAAAATGGCTACAAGAATTTCAAAAAAAAAAAACAACAAATACATGGCTTCAGACTGCCCTCTCGCTGGTAAGCACTTAAGACAATTAGAACAAGATACAAATATATCAAATGATGAGGCATTACATCCTATAGAATTAATTGCTAAGGCATATAAATTATGAGTATGTCAAAACAAAATAGAGAAGTTGAAAAAAGTGATTTAATCGCAGAAGAAATTTATGCAAAAAATAGAAACCAAATTAGAAAAAAATTAGTAGATTATAAAAAAAAAAGAAGAGTACCCATTGGTCCATATGCAACATTTTATTTCGAAAACTATGAAACAATGCTCGCTCAAATACAAGAAATGTTACATATAGAGAAGGGAGGAGATGAGCAACTAAAAGATGAATTGGCAGCATATAATCCACTAATACCAAAAGGTAGTGAACTTGTTGCAACAGTAATGTTTGAAATAGATAATCCAATAACTAGAGCAGATTTTTTGACAAAGGTTGGTGGTATAGAAAAAAATTTTTACATTAAATTTGAAGATGAAAATATTACTGCCAGTCCTGAAAAAGATGTTGATCGTACTTCATCAGATGGGAAAGCTTCATCAGTACATTTCGTCCACTTTCAATTTTCTGATAAGCAAATCTCTAAATTTAAGGAATCTAACAATATTACTATTGGCATTGACCATAAAATCTATAACCATTCTAGCGTTATATCTCCAGATATAAAAAAAATATTAATCGAAGATTTTGCCTAAGTTTTACCCCATAAACTACTTTTAATTATCCAACCGCTGTAATTACCAGAAGAAATTTTGCACCATTTAATTTTACATTTATTTATTAAAACCAATCTACCATTTTCAAGTTTTACAATTGGTTTAGAATAAATAGTAGGTTTTTTATGAATTACAGAATTATCTTTTATATTAATTGCCGATTTTTTTTTGGACAACTGTGAAACATGAATCCAACCTGTATTATTTTCAAAATCTCTTATTTTTCTCCAAGTTTCTGATTTATCTAAAATTATAACTGGTAAATACTTTTTTTTGTAAATTAGTTTTATTGGATATTCTAATGAAGGTCCCTGTCTTAAATTTACTTCATTATTTTTTAAAGATAAAAAAAATAAACTATCATTTGAAAAAGACTTTGGTAAATTTATTAAAGTAAACAAAAAAAAAGTTAAATATAAAAAATAATTTTTTTTAATATATTTCATTACAATAGCAGTCTGATCTTTTTTTTAGCTTAACTTTTCTGAATGAAAGTTTTAAAGCATCAAAAATTAGAATTTGTCCACATAACGAATCGCCAATTTTAAGAATTTCTTTTACAGTCTCATTTGCTTGAATAGTTCCAATAATTCCAGCTAAAGTTCCTAAAACCCCTTCATATTCACAGTTATCAATATCTAAGTTATTTGGCATTTTAGGTATAAAACATCTTAAACAGGGTGAAGTCTTTTTGTTAAAATTAAAAGTATAAATATGTCCATCAAATTTACTTATTGCCCCAGAGATTAAAATTTTTTTATTTTTAAGGCAATAATCATTTACCAAAAATCGAGTTCTAAAATTGTCACTTCCATCAACAAGTAAATCAAAATTTTTAGCTATTTGATTTATATTTTTTTTAGTTAATTTTTTTTGAAAAGAAAAAACTTTTACATCAGGGTTAATTTTTTTTAATTTTTTTATTGCAGTAAATGATTTACTCTTTTTTATATCTTTAGTGTTAAAAATTATTTGTCTTCCAAGATTAGATATCTCAACTTTATCTTTATCAACTATTCCAATAGTTCCTACTCCTAATGCAACTAAATAAATAGCAATAGGAGATCCTAATCCTCCCGCTCCAATAATTAGTACTTTAGATTTAAAAAGTTTTTTTTGCCCTATAATTCCGATTTTTTTTAAAATTAGTTGCCTAGAATATCTATCTATTTGTTTTTTTGTAAATTTCATAAAATTTATTTACCTGTTGAGCCAAAACCACCCTTCCCTCTTACACTATCAGGTAAATTTTTCACTTCTTCTAAATCCATTTTGTGAATTGGCGTTAAAATCATTTGAGCTATTCTATCCTTATTATTAATAACAAATTCATTATTTCCATGGTTAAAAAGTATTACTTTAATTTCACCTCTATAATCACTATCGATTGTTCCAGGTGTATTTAAAACTGATATATTATTTTTTGCTGCGAGTCCTGATCTGGGTCGTATTTGTAATTCATATTCATTTGAAAAAGCTACAGAAAGACCAGTGGGTACTAAGCATGAACTTTTAGAAAATAATTTAATAGGTTTTTTTAAAAAAGCCATCAAATCCACACCTGAAGCACCTGATGTTTTATAAGTTGGTATTTCTACTGCGGGATCTAATTTTTTAATTAATACTTTTACCATTAAACTTTAATTTAATTGGCCAATAACTCTTTCAACAATTTCATCTGCAATTTCAGATTTTTTTTTCATACTTAATTTTTCTTCATTAATTTTTTTATTTTTATAAAAAATAGTTACTTCATTTAAATCTGAATCGAAACCTATTTGTTTATTTGAAACATCATTAGCTATTATCCAATCACAATTTTTTTGTGATAATTTTTTTATAGCATTATCTTTTAAGTCAATTGTTTCTGCAGCAAAACCTATAACTAATTTTGGTCTGATAGAGTTATGATTTGAGACATAGTTTAAAATATCAATATTTTCCTCTAAATTTAAATTTAAATAGTCTTCTTTTTTAATTTTTTGCATTTTTGGGTGTTTAATTTTAAAATCTGATACAGCAGCAGAAAATATAGCAACATCAACAGGCAAGTTTTCTTGTGTTTTTTTAAACATTTGGTCCGCTGTTTCTACTTCAATATAATTAATATCCTCATCAATTTTCAAATTTGTAGGTCCAGATATAAGTGTAGTTTTAAATCCTTTTTTAGATAAGGATTTAGCTAATGCAAAACCCTGCTTTCCGCTTGATTTATTTGTCATAAATCTTACTGGATCAATATATTCGCGTGTTGGTCCAGCTGTTACTAAAGCTTTAAATTTATTTCCTTGAAGCAAGTTAGAAAAATATTTTTCAATTTGATTAACAATTTCATTTGGTTCAGTCATTTTACCTTCTCCATATTCTCCGCATGCCATATCTCCAGTTTCGGGACCTATTATTTTATAATTAAATTTTTTTAATTTTTTAATATTTTCTTTAGTTGAAGGATGTTCCCACATACGAACATTCATTGCTGGCGCTAAAAAAATATCTTTATTCGCTGCACTTATTACAGTTGAGGCCAAATCGTCTGATGATCCGGTGCTTAATTTTGAAATAGTATTTGCAGTAGCTGGCGCTACAAGAATTACATCAGACCACCTTGATAAAGCAATATGATCCATCTGAGCTTCATTTTCTGGACTAAATAAATCTTCATAAACTTTTTCTTGTGAAAGTGAGACAATAGATAAGGGTGTAACAAATTCTTTTGCACTTTTAGTCAAAATCGTTTTAACACTTGCGCCTTTTTTTTTAAACAATCTAATTAGTTCCAGACTCTTATAAGCCGAGATGCCTCCACATATGATTAAAAGGATTTTTTTTTCAAAGAAATTATTCATAAGTTTATTATTTGAATACTAAGAGAACAAAAATTACAAGTACTAAAATTCCTCCTAATATCTTATTTCGCATTAATTCTAATTTTAGCTCCTCTTCCCTTAAGCTGTTGTAGGTTAAACTATTAGGATTAAATTTACCTTCAGCTATTAAAGCCATAACATCATTGGCTCTATCCATAATTATTGGCAAGTCAGGTAATTTTTTTAAAACTTCAGATGCTTCGTTTATAACTTCACCTGCTTTATTTATTGGGTCTTTAATTTCTTGTAACCAATCTTCCAAAACAGGTCGAGATATATTCCAAATATTAGTATCTGGATCAAGATTTCTGGCTACACCTTCAACAACTACCATTGTTTTTTGCAATAATAATAATTGTATTTGAGTCTGCATATTGAATTTTTCTGTGATTTCAAAAAGTTGAGCCAACAATTTTCCACCAGATATGTTTTTCACTGATTGTCCAAAAATTGGTTCGCCTATAGAACGTAAAGCTTGAGCAAATTCATCTTTAGAAACTTCTTTAGGAACCAAGCCAGCTATAAAATGAACTTCTGCTACTTTTTTATAATCTCTTTTAATAAAACCATAAAGTATTTCGGCCAAATATTTTTTATTATTTTTATCTAACCTTCCCATTATTCCAAAATCAACAGGCATAATAGTTCCATCTTTTCCTACAAATAAATTTCCTTGATGCATATCTGCATGAAAAAAACCATCTCTTACAGCATGTCTTAAGAAATGCTGAATTACATTTTTGGCGATTTTTTTTGTGTCAATATTTTGGCTTTTTAAAATTTCTACTTCTCTAATTGAAACTCCATCAATTTTATCTAAACAGAGAGTTTTTTTACTAGTTTGATTCCAATAAATTTTTGGAACTTTAAAACCTAAATCGTTTTTAGTATTTTCGTAAAGTTCATTTGCAGCAGCAGCTTCAAATCTAAGATCCATTTCAACATTTGTTATTTCTCTAAGAAGCTGAACTATTTCGATTAGCTTTAATCTTTTTGTTTTTTTAATTAGACTTTGAATTATATAGGCTAAAAGCATTAATGCGTCTAATTCTTCATTAAAAATTTTTTCAATGTTTGGTCTTAAAACTTTAATAGCTACATTTTTCTTTTGATCATTAAAATTAATTTTTGCAAAATGTACTTGTGCTATAGATGCAGCAGCAATTGGTTCAGAAATATCTGAAATTTGTCTAAAATTATCTTCGCCTAATTCTTCTTTAAGAATATTTTTTGATTGATTTAAACTAAAAGGAGGCAATTTATCTTGAAGTTTTTCTAATTCTTTTGCTATTTCCTTACCTATTATATCTGGTCTAGTAGCTAAAAATTGTCCTAATTTAATAAAGGTAGTCCCCATACCTTGCAAAGCAAAACATAATTTTTTTCCAGGAGATAAATCACTTTCTTTAGTATTTTTAAAAAAATTAAAGCCAATTACAGAAAAAAGAATTTTTACTGCAATTGGAGGATGGTAAATTTCAAATATAGATGAAGTAGCTCCTGAAGTTGACAATTTTCTTCCGATTTTAAACAACATTATTAATTTTCTAATCATAACTTAAATTTTCCAAGCCGAATGTATTGCAACGATTCCACCACTTAAGTTTCTAAAAGATACATTTTCAAACTTATGGTTATTTATTTCTTTAAAAAATCTTTCCTGAGAGTAAAATTGTTCTATGCTATTAATTAAATATTCATAAGGCTCTGACTTACCAACAATTAATTTTCCCATAATTGGTATAGATTTTGAGTAGGTTTTATATATTTTATTTAAAGTTTCATTTTTAATTTTAGAAAATTCTAAACATAAAAATCTACCACCGGGTTTTAAAACTCGGTAAGCTTCACTAAGAGCATTGCTTATGTTTTCGATATTACGTATTCCGAAGCTAATAGTATAATAGTCAAAATAATTATTTTTAAATGGTAGTTTTTCTGCATTACTGCAAAACCATTTTATATTTGATTTCATATTTAATTTTTTCTTATTTAACTCGAGCATTTCATAATTTTCATCTACACAATAAACATGGCTTTTAAAGTCAACTTTTTTCAAAAATAATTTAGCTATATCACCCGTGCCTGAAGCAACGTCAATTAATTTTGTATTTTTCTGAGGATGTAACCAATTAATAAATTCTTGTTTCCAAAATCTATGTATGCCTGCGGACATTAGATCATTCATAAGATCATACTTTTCTGTAACATCTTCAAAGACTTTGGTTACAAATCTTTTATTTTTTATATGATAGCTTTTCATTTAAATTAATTAATCATATGTTAAGTTTTTCTACAATATATATAATTTGCAGATGCCTGAACTTCCAGAAATAGAAATCGTTAAAAGATCACTAGTTAAATCAGTTAAAAACGCAAAAATTATTGGTATTAAAATAAAAAATAGGAGATTAAGATATCAAATACCAAATACTTTTTCTAAAGATCTATTAAATGAAAAAATTATTGATATTTCTAGACGATCTAAATATTTAATTTTTAAACTTGAAAAAAAAATATTACTTGTCCATTTGGGTATGAGCGGAAAATTTTTATTAAAAACAAAAAGAGATAAAGAGCTTTTTAAAACTAGTTTTTATTATGATTTAAATATACCCGAAAAGCACAACCATATTTACTTCATCCTAAACAACAATTTAATTTTAATTTATAATGATGTTCGAAGGTTTGGTTTTTTAAAAATATTTAAAACAAAAAATTTAAGTAAAGTTATTTTTTTAACAAAACTTGGAGTAGAACCTCTTAGTAAAAAGTTTAGTAAAAAATATTTTAGTACTTTTGTTAAGAAGAGAAAAAAAAATATTAAAAATTTATTAATGGACCAGACTTTTATTAGTGGCCTAGGCAACATTTATGTGAATGAAGCTTTGTTTATGTCAAAAATTCATCCCTTAAAAAAAAGTAATAAATTAAATAAAAGTGAAATTGAAAATTTAGTTATAAATATTAAAAAAATTTTGAAATTTTCAATTTCTAAGGGAGGAGCTTCCATTAAAAACTTTAAAGACACAATGGATAAAAGTGGTAAATTTCAACAATTTTTTTACGTTTATAATAAAGAAAATAAAAATTGTTCTCGTATTTCGTGTAAAGGCAAAATTAAGAGAATAATAATATCTAGCAGATCATCCTTTTACTGCAATAAGTGTCAAAAATAAAATGCTATTGACCGATAAAGTACAAAAAGATATATATTCACAACTTTATGCCTAATACTAAATCAGCGATACGAAGAACTAGAAGAACCTACGGGCAAGCTTTAGTAAACAAAGTAAGAAAAAGTAAATACAAAACTGCAATAAAGCAAATGACAGTATATCTTAATTCGGGAAAATTTAAAGAAGCTAAAGAATTTTTACCAAAATTCCACTCTCAATTGATGAAAGTTGCAAAAACGGGTGCAATTAGCAAAAAAACTGCATCAAGAAAAATTTCAAGAGTCACAAAAAAAATTACTAATTTAAAAAAAAAATAAGTTAGTCAATCATTAGTTGATAATTTTTTTAAAAAATAGTTTTTCATAACTATATGAAGAAATTTTTTTTCGAAAAAAACAAGATGTAGTTAATGTATTTAAAGTTGCATTTATTTTTTTTTCAAACCTGAAATAAAATTTTTTTTTTAATACAACCAAAAGTAAATTTTTTAAATACAACCAAATAAGATTTTTTTTTTAATACAACCTAATAAACATTGCAAGCAACCCAAAAAAAAAATAAAACTATTTTTTTATTTAGAAAAAATCATTATGTCAGATATTTTATCCAAAGAAACAGCAAATACATTGTTAGCAAAAGAAGAAAATTTACTTGTTTGGGATGAAATTTTACAAAAATTTAAAAAAATTTTTGGTAACGATATATATGAAAGCTGGATTAAAAACATACAGCTTAACAAAGAATTTAACCATTACGTTATTTTATCAGTACCAACTAGATTTGTAAGAGATTGGATAGTTTCAAGATACGCAGATAAAATATTAGATGTTATCCAAACATTTAAAAAAAGCATTCAAAGAATAGAATTTTTAATTGAAGAAACTAAGGAAAAAAATGATCAAATTATTTCTCAAAAAAGAAATAAAATAACATCCATAGAAAACTCTTTATTAAATTATAATCGTTTTAGTCCAAATAATAGATTTGATAACTTTGTGGTGGGTGAAAGCAATGAATTAGCATATACCGCGGCAAGAAAAGTTTGCATCGAATCTGCACATTATAATCCATTATTTATTTATAGTGCAGTGGGCATGGGAAAAACTCATTTACTAAATGCAATAGGATTAGAGGTTGGTAACTCTAAAAATGTAATTTTCATTTCTGCCGAAAGATTTATGTATCATTTCGTTAGATCTATAAAAAATAATGAAATGGTAAGATTTAAGGATTTTTTTAGGGGAGCAAATATTTTTATTATCGATGATATTCAATTTCTTAATGGTAAAGAAGCAATGCAAGAGGAGTTTTTTCATACTTTTAATGCTCTTATGGAGAAAGGATCTCAAATAGTAATATCATCTGATAGACCTCCGTCTAATTTAGATAGAATTCAACAAAGAATAAGATCACGTATGTCTGGAGGATTAGTTATTGATATTCAACCACCAGATTTAAATTTAAGAATTAAAATTCTAAAAAGTAAATTTGAAGAAATAAGAACAAACTTTAAAGAAAGTTATGAGCTAAACGAAGAAGTTTTTAAATTTTTAGCTTCAGAAATCACTTCAAGTGTTAGAGAAATGGTCGGGGCTTTAAATAGAATTTTAGCTTTTAGTAAAATTAATACAAAATCTCCAAATATTTACGAATGTAAAAGAATATTAAAAGATTTTATAAATTCTAATAACAAGTCTATTAATGTTGAGCTAATTCAAAATTTAGTTGCTTCACATTTTAATTTAAATATTCAAGAACTTTTGTCCCCAAGAAGATCAAGGTCATTAGCGAGGCCAAGACAGATTGCAATGTATTTAGCCAAGCAACACACAACCAATTCATTACCTGATATTGGGAGAAAATTTTCTAATAGAGATCACACCACAGTAATTCATGCTGTTAAAAAAATCGATGAACTAATTAAAAAAGATAACGATATAAAACAAAGCATCATAGAACTAAAAAAGAAACTGCTATAGTAGTTTAAAAATGGAATTTACAATTGACAGAGATACTTTTTTAAAATCGCTAGGACACGCAAATGGAGTTATAGAAAAAAAAACGACATTACCAATTTTGTCTAACGTTTTAATTGAAGTAAAACAATCTAAAATAAAAATTACCGCCACAGATTTAGATATTATTTATTTCGAAGAAATCACACCTAAAGAAGTAAAAAATGAAGGCTCTACCACTACTTCAGCTACAATACTTTATGATATTTTAAGAAAATTACAGTCTAATGAAGAAGTTAAACTCACATTGGTAACACAAAATAAATTAAAATTGACGTCTGGAAATTCAAAATTTAATTTACTGTGCTTACCATCTGAAAATTTTCCATTATCTGAAGATAATAATAATCAAAATAATTTTGAAATATCTTCTCAAAAGTTATTAAGACTTTTAAATAAAACCAAAATCTCCATATCTAATGATGAAACCAGACATTATCTTAATGGTATTTTTTTACATAAAACGAAGCTAGAAAATAAATCATTTTTATGTGGAGTGGCTACTGATAGTCATAGATTATCTTCAAGTAGTATTGAAATAGATGAAAACATAAATATAGAGTCAGTAATTTTACCAAAAAAAACTATATTTCAATTAATATCTTTATTGGAACAAAATGTGGATTCTTTAAAAGTATCAATAAATAAATCGAAAATTAAGTTTGAAATGAATAATGGAGTTTTGATTTCAAAAGTAATTGATGGAAGATTTCCTGATTACAATAAAGTCATACCAAAAACTAATGATAAAATTCTTGAAGTTAAACTTAATGAATTTAAAGATTCAATAGAGCGAGTTACCACTGTTTCAACAGACCGAAAAGAGGGACTGAAAATGTTTATATCAAAGGATGCTATTCAATTGTCAGTAAACAATCCTAACAGCGGTGAGGGTGTTGAAAATGTAAATGCAAAATTTAATTCTGATAACTTAAACATAAGTTTTAATAGTCGATACCTGAGTGATATAGCTTCACAGATTGAAAATGATTTAATCGTGATTAATCTAAAAGACCCAGGTTCACCAATCTTAATTAGAGATCTTTCAGACAAAAATAGCTTTCATGTAGTAATGCCAATGAAAATTTGATTTTTTTTGTTTTAAGACAAAAGTAGATTATTTTTAAATTTTTCATTAAGTAATCATTGGTAATCAACATTAATTTAACGATCACGTTTGTCATGGATTTAATTAGATTAAAAAAAATGTTAAAATGTAGAAAAAGATTTCATTAACATGATCAAAAAAAGCCAACAAGAAAACGTAAAATATAGTGCAGAATCCATAAAAGTTCTTAAGGGCCTAGAGGCTGTAAGAAAAAGACCTGGTATGTACATAGGTGACACTGATGATGGAACAGGTTTGCATCATATGGTGTATGAGGTAGTTGACAATTCAATCGACGAAGCTTTAGCAGGTTATTGTAAAAATATTAAAGTTATTATTAACCAAGACCAATCTGTTTCTGTAGAAGACGATGGAAGGGGAATTCCTGTAGATTTACATAAAGGAGAAAAAAAATCAGCTGCTGAAGTAATTATGACTCAATTACATGCTGGAGGAAAGTTTGACCATGATTCATATAAAGTTTCTGGAGGTCTTCATGGAGTTGGAGTTTCAGTAGTAAATGCATTATCAGAAAAACTAACACTTACAATATTTCGTGAAAAAAAAGAGTATTTTGTTGAGTTTAAAAATGGAAATGCAATTTCACCTTTAAAACCAAAAGGAAAAACAAATAAAACGGGAACACTTATAAATTTTGCGCCATCAAAAGAAGTTTTTTCTAATACTAAATTTAGTTTATCTACATTGCAAAAAAGAATGAGAGAACTTGCATTTTTAAACAAAGGCCTATGCATTATTTTAATAGATAGAACTGGTAAAAAGGAAAAAGAATACAAAAATAAATACGAAGGTGGAGTTCAAGAATTTGTTGAGTTTTTAGATAAAAATAAATCAGCTTTAGTAAATAAAAATGATTTAAATTTATTTAAAAAACCTATTTATATAATGGGAACAAAAGACAATATTGAAGTAGAATGTTCATTAAAATGGAACGCTGGATACTCAGAAGAAATGTTAGCATTTACAAACAATATTAATCAAAAAGATGGTGGAACACATTTATTAGGTTTTAGAAGTGCTCTTACAAGGGTAATCAATAAATATGCAACGGATGGCAATTTATTAAAAAAAAATAAAATATCTCTGACAGGTGATGATACAAGAGAAGGTTTAACAGGAGTTTTATCTATAAAAATACCTGATCCAAAATTCTCATCCCAAACTAAAGACAAATTGGTTTCTTCAGAAGTTAGATTTATTGTTGAATCAATCATTAACGATAAGTTATCAACTTGGTTTGATCAAAATCCAGGAATTAAAAAAGTAGTATTATTAAAAATAGTGCAGGCAGCAGTTGCACGTGACGTTGCACGTAAAGCCAGAGAAGGAGTAAGAAGAAAAGGATCTTTAGAATTATCTGGACTACCTGGAAAGCTTGCTGACTGTCAAATAGGAAAAGCAGAAGGAACAGAATTATTTATAGTCGAGGGAGATTCTGCCGGCGGTTCGGCCAAACAAGGAAGAAATAGAGAGTTTCAGGCAGTACTACCACTTAGAGGTAAAATACTTAACACGTACATAGACACTAATGGCAAAAAAGCAAAAAATGGTAATGGGCAAGACTTACAGACAAAAGCCTTATCTAAAATGATGTCTTCAAACGAAATAGTAACTTTAATAAATGCTTTAGGAACTGGATCTAAGGATTTTAATATCGAAAATTTAAGATATGAAAAAGTTATAATTATGACCGATGCTGATGTAGATGGATCTCATATAAGAACTTTACTTTTGACCCTTTTTAATAATCATCCTTTTAATGAATTAATTGAAAAAAATCATATCTACCTAGCTCAACCTCCTTTATACAAGGTAACAAAGGGATCAAAAAGTTCTTATATAAAAAATGATAAAGATTTAGAAAATTTTTTATTAAAACTTTCAGGTAAAACTAAAAATTCAATTAAAAATACAAAAGAGCTTGAAAAATTTTTAGAAAAAGAAAAAAGTAAAATAAACATTCAAAGATTTAAAGGCTTAGGAGAAATGAATCCAGATGAATTATGGCAAACAACCTTAGATCCTGAAAAACGGACATTGTTACAAGTTAAATATTCAAATAGTACAAAAGCTAAATCAAAAAAAGATCAAGATTTAATTCAAGTATTAATGGGTGATGAAGTTGCCCCAAGAAAAGATTTTATAATTAATCGAGCTTTAGACGTATCAAATTTAGATATATAATTTTCTAATGAAATTTTCGGAGTTTTTTACTTCAAAAGATAGTACTCAATTAGATAAAAAAACTTTAGTTGTACTTCGATGGATAGCTATAGTAGGGCAATACTTCACAATAGTTATTGTTCACTTTTTATTTAAATTTGAGCTTCCTTTTTTTTATTGTTCAATAGTTATATTAATTGGGATTTTAACAAATTTATATTTACAGTTTAGATTTAAAAAAAACCAATTAAATAATTTTTCATCTACATTTTTTTTATTTTATGATCTTCTCCAGTTATCTTTATTGTTATATCTGACTGGTGGTATAACGAATCCTTTTTCGATTCTGTTAATTGTTCCAGCTATTGTTTCATCAACTTTTTTAACACTAAAGAGCACAATAAATTTATCAATTTTTACAATAATAGTTTTAATAATTTTGACAATATTTTATTTTCCTTTACCTCATTATGGTGAATTGCACTTTCATGTACCAAACACTTACTTATTTTCATTACCAGTAGCTATAATAATAACATTAATTTTTTTAACTTATTTTGGAGTAAGATTTGGTATCGAGTCCAGAAAACGAACTGAAGCTTTAAATAAATTAGAATTAATTCTAGCTAAGGAACACGAGTTGGAGTCTATTGGTTTACAGGCAGCAGCCGCCGCTCATTCTTTAGGAACACCACTGTCTACTATAACTGTTGTAGCTAAAGAGCTGGAAAAAGAGATTGGAGATAATCAAAAATATAGTAAGGATATTAATTTACTTTTGAGTCAAACCAAAAGATGTTCTGATATTTTAAAAGATCTTTCAAAAGATCAACTTAAAGAAGATAGTTTTTTAAGCAATATTAAAATTGATGAATTATTAAATGAAATTGTTAGATCTTTTTCTGAAATTTCTAAAAAAAAAATTTCTTTTGTAACTAAAAATAATAAATCAAATCCGAATATAGAAAGGACTTTAGAAATAACATATGGACTTAGAAATTTTGTTGGAAATGCAGTAAAATATAGTAATTCTAAAGTTGATATAAGTTTAGAAAGTGACAGTAAAACTACAAAAGTAAAAGTGTGTGATGATGGACCCGGATTTTCAGAAGATATATTAAGTGTTTTAGGTGAACCTTACATACGTTCTAAAAATATTTCTATTAGCTCAAAATCTGGTTTAGGTCTTGGTACCTTTATTGGAAAAACTCTTCTAGAAAGAATGAAAGCGAGTGTAAATTTTAGCAAATGTCCAGAAACTAATGGTGCTATGGTTACCATCAAATGGCAAACAAAAGATTTAATATCTGTTTAATTTTTATATTCAAATGAATATGAAATTATTTTATATGCAAGTTTTGCTACAAGAAAGTTATAAGAGTCAAACCCTTTTATAGGAGCTAATTCATTAATATCAGCACCAACAATCTTTGAATATTTCGCAGCGATTTTAATAATATTAATGGTTTCGTCCCAAAATAACCCCCCAGGCTCTGGGGTGCCTGTGGCTGGCATTATACTAGAATCTAAGCCGTCAACATCGAATGTTATATAAATTTTTTTATTTTTTATAATTTTTTTAAACTCATTTAAATTCCATTTTGATTTATCTTTAGCCCAAAATATTTTTATTCTTTTTTTGTTGTTCTTTAAAAATGGTATTTCGCTAGATGAAATATTTCTTATACCAAAAGATATAACACTTACATTTTGATTATCTAAACACCTTCTAATTGCTGATGCATGAGAATACTTATTTCCTGCATAGCTATCTCTGAGGTCAGCATGAGCATCAAAATGAAGTAAACATATCTTTCCGTACTTTTTTACGAAAGGTCTTATAGCTCCTGGGGTTAAAGAATGTTCTCCACCTAATACTAGTGAAAACTTCTTTTGATTTATCAAAAACTTATTAATATTCTCTATTTGTTTAAGAGCATCGGTCATATTTTTTTTTACAGGAAAAGGTTTTAAAGTTTTAATGCCTATACTTTTGTATGGTTCTTTATTTAAATCTTCATCAAAAAGTTCAACCTGATGAGATGCTTTGATTATTTCTTTTGGTCCTTTGCTGGTTCCCTTACCATAACTTACAGTCTTTTCTATACCAAAAGGTACGACAACAACTTTTTCTACAATTTTGCTATTATTGTCTATACCAAGAAATCCTTTTTTATTTGAAAGATACTTCAATTTTTAACCAAATATATTTGAAAAACTTTTTCGTTTTCTTTCTTTCCAATAGCTACGGTGGTAAGCATCACTAGCTATAAGGGGCAAAATACTTGTTGCTTCAGCAAAAACCATTTGTTCCTTTGAAGTATCTACCTTACCCCATGAACTTGCCTCTTTTAATGTAGAACTACTACATGCACCGTCCCTTGCATCAGCAACAGTGATTTGTATTGCGTATTTATGCATATCTACGTTTTTTCCTAATAGTTCTGCGCAGACTACAGTATCTTGAACAAAGTTTTTTGGAACACCTCCGCCAATCATAAATAATCCAGATGATTTTGATTTAATTTTTATTTCAGTTAATTCCCTAAATTCTCTGATTGAATCAATGGTAATACATTTTTTAGGATTTTTTTCTTGGTGCATTACTAAACCAAAACCTGCGCTAGAATCAGTAAAAGCAGGGCAAAATATTGGAACTTTATTATCATATGCTAATTCAATTAAAGAATTTTTTTTTTTTGAATTTGTTTTTAGATATTTTCCTATTTCCCTAATAAACTCTCTTGAAGTATAAGATTTTGGCTCTAAATTATCAGCTATTTCACAAATAACCCTATCACATTTTTGAAGCTCTTCTTCATCTATATAAGTATCATAAATACGATCTATATAGTTTTCTCTTAATTGGGCATCATCTTGAAACTGTGAACCTTGATAGTGTTTAAACCCTAAAGCTTCAAAAAAATCCATGTCAATAATTGATGCACCAGTCGCCACTATTACATCAACCATATTATATTTAATCATATCGGCATATATTTTCATGCATCCCGCAGCTGACGTAGATCCTGCGAGAGTTAAAAAAATTGTGCAATTTTTGTCTAATAACATTTCGTTAAAAATACCAGCAGCTTTTGCAGTATCCCTAGAGGTAAAAGACATTTTGTCCATAGAGTCTATAATTTTTCTTGAATCAAAAGTCGTTATATCTATGTGATCTACAGGTTTGGCTAAAAAGGTCTTTTTATTATGACCCACCTTAGGATTTTTTGGGTTATTCATTTATGCAACTAGATAATTTGAAGAATTATCCTTTTCGTACATAGACATTATAGGATTATCTTGTACTTCAAAAATTTGATCTGAATAAAATCCATTAAATTTTGTTCTAAAAGTTAATGAGTACGCTCCAAGCTGCCCTATTTCTATGTAATCACCTTCTTTTAAGTTGTTAGGTAGAACAAAAGGACCTTTCATGTAATCAATGCTATCGCATGTTGGTCCATACAAACTATACGAAGTCAATTTTTTTGAAGTAATTCTTCCGTTAGCTATCATTCTTGTTGGAAGCACAAAATTTGGAACACCAGCATCAAACAAACTTCCATAAGTTCCATCGTTAATATAAAGTTTTTGTTTTTTTCTTAAAACAACCCTAACTATTGAAGATCCGCTCTCGGCAACCAGAGCTCTGCCAGGTTCGCATAACAATTTTGGTTTTTTATCTAATTTTAAATTTTCAAAAGCTTTTTTTATTTCTGTTATATAATTTTCAAGAGGTTGGGGATTTAAATCGGGGTAAATTGAAGGAAAACCACCGCCAACATTTATATAATCAGGAACTATTTTTGTTTTTCTTATAATATTACCTAACTCTCTAATTCCTTTAGCATAAGATACGGGGTGCATACACTGAGATCCTACATGAAAACTTAAACCAACTTTTTTTGCGTGTGCTTTTGCTAATCTTAATAAGCCTAAAGCTTCACTTGGAAGTGCACCGAATTTTTGGGAGAGATCTATTTCAGCATGCTCATTAGAAATAGAAACTCTAACAAATAAATTTAAATCTTTTGCATTATTAGTTGCTTCTATAATTTTTTGTAATTCTTCTTTAGTGTCCAAAGAAAAACTTTTAACACTGTAATTAAAATAGGCCTCTTTAATATGTTCACGACTTTTAACTGTATTCATATAATAGGCTTTTGCTTGAGGGAATAATTTTTTGATTAATTTTATTTCGTTTATCGAAGCTACATCGAATTTATCAATTTTATTTTCTCCAATACATTTGATTACTTTTTCATTAGGATTTGTTTTAACAGCATAAAGAACATTTCCTGGAAAATTTTTTTCAAACCAAAGACAAGCTGTTTTTATTGAATTAGGTCTTATGCAATAAACTGGATTTACTGGTTTAATAGTATTGACCAGTGCATCAACAGAGTTAAATTTTTGCATCTCATTAATCCCTTTTTATTAATAAAATTATAAAAAAATTTATAAAAAAACTTCTTATTTTTCGCTTTTAAAGAAATGACGAGTAATGTAAAGCATTAATTTGCCTACTTGAAAATTTATTTTTTTAACCTACATTTGAGTATGAAGGCATATAAAAAAAATGAAAATGGAACCAAAAAAAACAGAATTACAAAAAATAGCTGATTTTGCTGATAAATCGCTGCTTATTGTTGATGATGATAACCCCTTAAGAGACAGATTAGCACGAGCTATGGAAAAAAAGGGTTTTATAGTTACTCAAGCTGAGAGTGTAAAGCAGGGGATAAGTCATGTAAAAAGCAAACCTCCAGCATTTGCTGTAGTTGATTTGAGACTCGGAGATGGAAACGGATTGGAAGTAGTAAAAGAAATTCATAAAAATAAAAAAGATAGTAGGGTAGTAATGCTTACTGGTTATGGAAATATACCAACTGCAGTAGCCGCTGTAAAAGCTGGAGCAATTGATTATATACCCAAACCAGTAGATGCAGATGATGTAGAAAATGCATTATTGGCTTCACCTGAAATGAAAGCTATACCCCCACAAAATCCTATGTCAGCGGATAGAGTCAAATGGGAACATATTCATAGAGTTTTTGAATTATGCAACAGAAATGTATCTGAGACAGCAAGAAGACTTAATATGCACCGTAGAACTTTACAAAGAATTCTTTCTAAAAGATCTCCTAAGTAATTTTAATTAATTTTTTTGCCTTTAACAAAGTAGGAGTTAAAAATAGCAACAACAATACTTTAAAAAGCTCAGCTAATAGAAATGGTTGTGCTCCAAATTTAAATATTGGTTTATCCCAACCAATTAAAATACCCAACCAAATTAAACCAAAAATATAAATAAAACTTACTGAGAAAATTAATTTTACAAATGTATTAATTAATCCCTTGTCATATTTAAATATTCCAGCAAAATAAACTGCAATTAAAAAACCAATAAGGTAACCCATTGTTGGGCCAGTAAAATAAACTATACCAATTCCTTTTTCTGGAGAATTAGCAAATACAGGAAAGCCAGCGATTCCCTCAATTAAATATAAACTTACAGTCAGCAAACCGATCTTATATCCTAATGTTATTCCAATAAATAAAACAACAAATGTTTGCATAGTCATCGGAACAGGGTAAAAAGGAATTTTAACTTTTGCTGAAAGTGTTAATAAAAAAGACCCTATAAGTGAAATTAATATAATTCTTAAAATTTTATTTTTTTGAAGTGTAATTTCCATTAATGAAACAATACATTTTTTTTTAATTTAAATCTAGTTTTTTGTAAGATCAATAAAAACATCTTCTAAATTACCTTCGTCAGTTGAAATATCAGATATTTCCATTCCTGAATTTTTGATAATATTAATTATTTCATCTATTTTATGCTTTTTTCTTTCATAAGAAGCAACTATTTCATTATTTTGACCTTCTGAAAATTTGACTCCATTTAAGTTTACTTCATTAATTTTTTTTATTTTTTCAACTCTAAAAATAATTTTTTTAGTTTTTATACTATTTAATAAATTTTCTGTTGTGTCTAACTTAATTAAATTACCTTTATTAATAATAGCAATTTTACTACACATTTCTTCAGCTTCATAAATTAAATGAGTTGTTAAAATAATAGTAACACCTTGTTTGTTAAGTTCCTTTACATTATTCCAAAGGTTTTGACGCAGTTCCACGTCAACTCCAGCTGTGGGTTCGTCTAAAACTAAGATAGGGGGCCTGTGTACCATTGCCTTTGCAATTAGTAATCTTCTTTTCATACCGCCTGATAAACTTCTAGCGTAAGAATTTGCTTGTTTTTCAAGCGAAACTAACTTTAATATTGTATCAGTAATTCTATCTTTTTTTGGTATGCCATATAATCCAGCTTGTAATTCTAAAAGATTTTTAGGACTAAAAAATGCATCCAAATTAACTTCTTGTGGCACAATCCCTATTGAAGATCTTACCTCTCTAGGATTTTTGTCGAGATCGAAACCCCAAACATTTACCATTCCTGAATTTTTTACTACAGTACCAGCAAGTATATTTAAAAATGTAGTTTTTCCAGCACCATTAGGGCCCAACAGACCAAAAATTTCACCCTCTTTCACTTCTAAGTTTAAATTATTCAAAGCTAAAATCTTTTCCTTAGATTTTTTCGAATAAATTTTGGTCAGTTTTTCTACTTTTAATGCATTTTTTTTATTCATAATGATCTAGCTGTTATATATTCTTAAAAATAATTAAAATAGTTTAATATTAATCTATGAGTTCAATAAAAAAAACTGACCATTTTTACCTAATTGATGGGTCTGGCTATATTTTTAGAGCATATTATGCTTTACCACCCCTTTCAAGAAAGAGCGACGGATTACCAACAGGAGCCGTTAGTGGTTTTTGCTCAATGTTGTTTAAATTACTAGAAGATTCGAGATCCGATAACTCAACTTATAAACCCACTCATTTCGCTGTCATTTTTGATTCAGCTAGAAAAAATTTTAGAAACGATATTTACACGGATTATAAAGCAAATCGTTCTGAGGCACCCGAAGATTTGGCACCTCAGTTTGAATATATTAGAAAATCAGTTGAGGCATTTAATTTACCATCAATAGAGTTATTAAATTATGAAGCGGATGATCTTATTGCAACCTATGCAAAAAAAATAATAAAAGCTGGAGCTAAAGTCACTGTTATTTCTTCTGACAAAGATTTAATGCAACTAGTTTCAGACAATGTAAGATTATATGATCCCATGAAAAGTAAAGTTTTGGGTGAAAAAGAAGTTATTGAAAAATTTGGAGTTAAACCAAATCAAGTAATTGACGTGCAATCACTAGCTGGTGATTCTTCAGATAATATTCCAGGTGTTCCAGGTATAGGTATAAAGACTGCTTCTGAACTTATTAACAAATATAAAACATTAGATATACTTTTAAAAAAAGCCAATGAGATTCCACAAAATAAAAGAAGAGAAACATTATTAACAAATAAAGATAAAGCTTTACTAAGCAGAAAATTAGTTACACTAAAAGATGATGTGCCAGTTAAAGATGATCCAGGTAGCTTTATTTTAAAAGACGTTAAAAAAGAAAAACTTTATGACTTTTTAAGAGAAATGGAATTTAATAAATTATTAAGTCGTGCAATAAGTTTTTACGGTGAAACTGGAACAAAAACAACTAGTACAATTAATAACCAAAAAAAATTATCAAAAATTAATATTAAGCATTACGAAAGTATAACCGATGAAAAATTATTAGATAAATGGATAAAAATTTTAAATGAAAAATCTATTATTGCAGTAGATACCGAGACTTCCTCATTAAATCCTTTCTCCACAGACCTTGTCGGTATTTCTTTTAGCTACGCATCAAATAAAGCTTGTTATATACCGTTATCTCACAAAAATATAAAAGGATTAAAAAAAGAATTAGTATTAAAAAAAATTAAACCTATTTTAGAAGACCCAAGTATTAAAAAAGTTGGTCAAAATATTAAATTTGATTTTATCGTTCTAAAACAAAATAATATTAAAATTAATTCGTTCGAAGACACTATGTTGATTTCATATACATTAGATGCTGGAACTAATAGACATAATTTAGATACACTTTCAGAAATTCACTTAAATCACAAAACAATTTCTTATAAGGATTTAGTTGGTACTGGAAAAAATAAATTAAATTTCTCAGAAATTTCTTTAGATAAAGCTACAGAATATGCTGCCGAAGACGCTGACGTAACATTAAGACTCTATAATCAATTAAAAGAAAGACTTGATAAAGAGAAACTAAATAAAGTTTACGAAGTTTTTGAAAAACCTATGGTAACACTACTTGCTAAATTAGAATCAAATGGTATTAAAGTTGATAAAACATATCTTAAAAAACTTTCTAAAAATTTCGAAGAAAAACTAAAGAAAATAGAAAAAGAAATATATAAAATTGCTAATAAAGAATTCAACATCGGATCACCAAAACAACTTGGTGAAATTATTTATAATGAACTTAAAATCACTAAATTAAAAAAAACAAAAAAGGGAAGTCTAGCAACAAGTGCCAATATACTTGAAGATCTTGCTTTTGAAGGTCATAAATTTCCTAAATTAGTATTAGAATGGAGACAAATTTCAAAGCTTAAAAACACTTATTCTGATGCACTGCAAGATCATATAAATACCAAAACTAAAAGAGTTCATACTTCCTTTTTATTAGCAGCTACTAATACTGGTAGGCTAGCTTCTAGTGATCCAAATTTACAAAACATTCCAATTAAATCAGTTGAAGGAAAAGAAATTAGAAAAGCTTTTATTGCTGAAGAAAAAAATATTTTAATTTCTGCTGATTATAATCAAATTGAAATGAGAATTTTGGCAGATATAGCAAATGTGAAAGAGTTAAAAAAAGCTTTTAAAAATAATGAAGATATTCATAGTTTAACCGCCAGCCAGGTTTTTAAAGTACCAATTGATAAAGTTGACGAAGATCTTAGAAGAAAAGCCAAAACAATTAACTTTGGAATTATTTATGGTATTACTCAATATGGTTTAGCTAAGCAAATTTCAGTAACTAATCAAGAAGCTCTAAATTTTATAAATGCTTATTTTGAAAAATTTCCCGAAATAAAAGATTATATGAAATCAACAATAGGCATATGTAGAAAACAAGGTTTCGTAAGTAATATCTTTGGCAGAAGAATTCATTTGAGAGGCATAAATGATAAAAATTTTAGTATAAGAAGTTTTCAAGAAAGAGCAGCAATTAATGCACCAATACAAGGATCAGCCGCAGATATTATTAGATTAGCTATGATCAAAATTAATCAGTTAATTGAAAGTGATAAAAAACTACAGACAAAGATGTTATTGCAGATACATGATGAGCTTATATTTGAATGTTTAAAAAAAGACGAAGAATATGTAAAAAAAACTATTAAAGAAGCGATGATATCAATTTCAAAATCGGAGTATCATATGTTTTCAATCCCACTAGAAGTTAATGTAAACTCTGGATATAATTGGGGTGAAGCTCATTGATTGCGCTAACACTTGCCCAATTTATGACAATTTAGTATTTCTATATAGGATAAGGTTAAAAAATGAGTCACACGATTGCATTAGTGGATGACGA
>MDTG01168853.1_pt1 | contig 33553 bp, 39 predicted proteins | sample 811421 | NCBI WGS metagenome assembly MDTG01 (sample SAMN05326645, study PRJNA326480) | marine metagenome | isolation source: seawater | place: Pacific Ocean: South East | collected 2011
CATGACAGACTATTGGGCAGGATGGGCAGGGTGTACAATAAATAAAACAGAAATAGAGGATATATAAATGGCTAACCCAAACATAGCATCAGCTACGAGTATTTTAGGAAATACAGTTTATGGGTCTTTATCAACTAGTTTAACTGAAGTTCTTGAGAATGCTGCTGGTAGTAACACAATAGTAAAAGTAAATAGCGTTGTTATTAGTAACGTAGATGGCAGTAATGCTGCAGATGTTACAGCAAGATTATCAACTGCAAGTGGAGGATCATATGTAACTATTGCTCATTTAATTACGGTTCCTGCAAAAACTAATTTAGTTCTTATTTCAGCAGATATGCGAATTTATTTAACTGAAGACAAAGCTCTTAACATACAAGCATCTGCTAATAGTGATTTAAATTATTGTATAAGCTATGAGGTTATATCATAGATGAGTCAAGGATATAGGCTTAATGGTGGAGTAATTGGATTTAAACACCTTTGGGAAAGCGATAAGACAGGTGTTTGGGATATTAAATCTCCCTTTGTAAATAATAATATACCTCCAGTTCCTTTTGGGGAATATTTATATACTAGCATAGGTACTCATACCTTTATAGTACCAACTGACGTAACAAGTATTTCTGTACTAGTTATTGGTGGTGGTGGAGGTGGTATGTATTGGAGTGGTACTTCAAACGCATCTTATAGAATGAATGGTGGAGGAGGAGGTGGGTTAACTTATAAAAATAATATCAGTGTTACTCCTGGTGATAACTACACTGTAGTTGTTGGTGCTGGGGGGAGTAGAGGAGCTTACTCTTCAGGTAGTACAGGGGGTGCTACTAGCTCCTTTTCTGGTACATCTGCTAATTTACAAGCAACGGGGGGTAATCCTGGAAGATACAATTCTAGTGTTTCTGGTGGTATAGGTACTGGGGGGGATAGTAACCGAACAGGAGGATCGTCACTAGGTCTTGGTGCATCTGGATATGGACCTGCTGGTGGTGGCGGTGCTGCTGGTTATACAGGAAATGGAGGAAATGGGGGGAACAGATATTCTGGATACGGATCTACAGCTGGTTCAGGTGGCGGTGGCGGCGGTGGCGGATGGAGCACAACTTATATGTATTCCTTTGGTGGTGGAGGAGTAGGTGTATATGGTCAAGGAACTAATGGAGGAGCTGGGGGTGCAAATTCTAATAGTAATGGTGGTTCTCCACATGGTGGAACTCCTAGTGGTGGAACTAATGGAGGTACGAGTAGAAGTTTAGGCACTAGTAGTACTTATAATTTTTATCAAGGAGGTGGTCAGTTTGGTGGTGGAGGAGGAGGTTCTTCTTCAACATATCATGGTTATGCAGGGAATGGTCAACGAGGAGTTGTAAGAGTTATTTATGGTAGTGGTCGTGCTTTTCCTAACACAAATACTGATTTAGCTTCTAGTGCAGGAAATCAAACAATAGTATAGGTAATATATGTTAGGCTTTTCTCCATTATCACAAGGTCCTATAGGAACATCTGGTGCAGCATCAGGAAATGTAACTGTAACCATAGATGTTCAAAACGTTCAAGCTACAGGACAAACACAATCTAATGATTTTTTAGTTAGGATTCCTATTGTTATTCCTATTAGTGGTTGGGGATCAGGAGCTTGGAATCAAGGAGCTTGGGGTACACATCTAGTATTGCCACAAGGTACAACTGCTGTAGGTGATGTTCTTATTCCTCAAGATTCCGTTGCAAATTTAACTGGTGTTTCTGCAACAGGACAAGTTGGTAATACATTTGAAACCCAAAATGGCACTCAAGGTACAACTGCTGTAGGAACAGTAACAGTAAGTGCTAATGCAAACCTTAATTTAACTGGTGTTTCTGCAACAGGACAAGTTGGTAATACATTTGAAACCCAAAATGGTGTTAGTGCTACAGGTTCTATAGGAACTCCAATAGTTGTTATTAATGAACAAATTATTTTAACAGGAGTTTCTGCTAGCACTTTTGTAAATAGTGTGTTAATTTGGGATAACATAACGCCTGTTCCGGGTACGTCTTGGTCTAATATTGTACCTACACCATCTTCTTCTTGGTCTGGTACAACACCTGCACCAAACACATCTTGGTCAGATGTTTCTGTAAATCCAAGCACATCTTGGATCGAGATAACACCTGCACCAAACACATCTTGGACAGACGAAGCAGCATAAGGATAGACCATGAGTACATTTGATAATAACTTAAAACTAGAAGAAATAGGAACTGGTGAACAATCTGGTCAATGGGGTAATACTACCAACGCAAATCTAGAACTTATAGGAGAAGCTTTAGGTTATGGAACAAAAGTTGGTTTTTCTAGTGACGCTGATAATACAAATTTTGCTTTAGCTAATGCACCTAATTCTGATGCAGCTAGAGCTATGTATTTAAAATTAACTTCTGGTGCAAGTTTAACACAAACAAGAACAATTACTTTTGCAGATAATACAATCAAAAGAGTTCAAATAATAGAAAATGCTACTACTGGAGGTCAAAGTATTACTGTAAAATCAGGATCTGCTACTGCATCAGATCAAGTTACAATTCCTAATGGTCAAGCAAAAATGGTTTATTTTGATGGAGGTGGCGGTTCTGGAAAAGTTGTAGATGTTTTTGCTGCTTTTAATGTAGGAACAATTAATGCTAGTGCTGACACTTCCGCTGGATTACTTGCTGCTATGGGATATACAGCTACAGAAGGTTTAATCTTAACAGGACAAGGTTCTACTAATGATGTTACTATTAAAAACGATGCAGATGCGGATGTTGTAAAAATTCCTACAGGAACAACAGACTTTGATATTGCCGCACATAATGGTAGTAGTACAGGATTAAAGCTAGGTGGTACACTTGTTACCGCTACAGCTGCACAATTAAACGCTAGTGGAAACGCAACAACAACTGGAAAAGCCATAGCAATGGCAATTGTATTTGGATAAAGGAGAATAAAATATGGCTCAACCAAACATAGTAAACGTAGCAAGTATTTATGGACAATCGGTAGCATTTAATCTTTCTAACACAGTAACAACAGCATTATTTACCGTAGGAGATGATAGATTAATAAAAGTTAACAATATTGTCTGTGCAAACGTACATGGTACAAATGCAGCAACAGTAGACCTATTTGTTACTAAAAACGAATTTGATACGGAAGATGATACAATCGTAGGTCCTTTTACTACAGACATAACAGTAGCAGGTAGTTTTTATATAGCAAAAACAATTTCTGTTGCACCAGACTCTACTTTAATTTTATTAGATGCACCTATTTATTTAATGGAAGGTGATATTTTAAAAGGAGGAGCTAGTGCAGCAAGTCATTTAGATTTAATTGTTTCTTATGAACTTATTAATGACGTATCATAGGGGAATATACTATGAGAGTTATCGGGGAAGCAGATAACGACACTATATTTTCAGCCACAGCAAGTGGTTCTTTACCAAATGGTTCTTCTGTTATTGTTAATACTGCAGGTACAGTTTCTATAGTTGAAGATTCAGATATAGCATTTGGAGATGAAACACATGTTACATCATCAACAAATGGTGTTTACATGGCTACATGTTTTGATGGAGTAAACAATAGATTCGTTATAGTTTACATTGATAATAATGACTCTTCATATGGTAAGGCTGTTGTTGGTGAAGTAGATGGAACATCTATTACTTTTGGAACACCTGTAAATTTTAATGCTGGTGATACAGGTTATATAGACGTTGATTATAATCGTACCGATCCATCTAAAGTAGTGATTTGTTTTAGAAATCAAGCAGCAACGGGTAATCCTGGTCAAGCAATTGTAGGTGTAATAACTGGTAACTCTATAGCTTTTGGAACAGCTGTTACCTACAGTGGTAGTTATGCTTCGTGGGCTAACAAAATTACACATATAGGTAATCCTGCTAACAAATTTGTTATTGTATATAGGGAAGTTACAAATAATAGTAATGATGGTATGGCTGTGGTAGCAACAGTATCTGGTACAAATACCATTTCTTTTCTTTCTCCTGTACAATTTTTAAATGCTAGTTCTCAAGCAGAAAACTTTTGTATTACTAATTGTGGCTATAGTTCTCAAGATGTTTTAGTCTTATATCAAGATGGAGGTAATGTAGTTCCTTATGGAAGGATAGGACGAGTAGATGCTAATTCTGGACAAATTAGTTTTAATAGTGAAACCGCATACACAACTCAAAATAACGCTGTTGGCACAAAAATAGTTTGGGATCATAGTCACACTAATAGAGCAATAATAGCTTTTAGAGCACAACAGAATAATTCGTATCTTCAGGTTGTTATTGCTAATGTTGCTGGTACAAGTGTAAGTTTTTATGATAGTGGTTATTATACAAATTATTCTGTAGATAATATTTCTTTAGTATATGATAATCGTAGAAATAGAACTTCTATTTTTTACAGAGATAACGCTAATAAATTAAGACTTTTTAGTGTTACGTTATACGTTGTTAGTGGAACAAATTATGTTGTTTATGATAATCCCGGAGATCCAGCTTCTTCTGATACAACACCTTATATAGAATCAAGTGGTAATGGTGATCATACTGCTATAGCTTTTGGTAATTCTATATCAGGATCCAATCCAGATGTAGATAAGGTATTGTGCGTTTATACCGTAAGCAGCAACGCATTAAAAGCTAAAGTTGTTCAACCAGCAGATAGATTTGTAAAACAGCCATTAACCTTTCCTATAGCTTCAACATCTATTTCTGGTGGTAATACTAGTTCTCCTATGGTTATGTATGATCCTAATGCAGATAGACTTATCTATGCTTATGTATTTGCTAATGGTAATGGATGTGCAAGAACTGCAAAGTTTGGTACAGATAATCTTACAATAGGTAATTACGGCACTGAAGTTTTATTTGAAACCCCAGGAACTGTTCAATATATATCAGGTTGTTATGTTACTCATAGAAATCAATTTTTCTTAATATATAGAGATAATGGAAGTAGTTCTACTGCTGGTAGAATTACGGGAGTAGTGGGAACAGTAAATACAGCAAATGGTGACATAACTTTTGGTAGTCCTAAACTTATATCTAACGGTGCGGGAAGTTACCCAGATTGTTGTTATGATCCAGTTAACAAAAAAGTTGTTGCTGTATGGTCAGACTCACAAAACAATAACTGTATGAGTGCTGTTATTGATGTACTAACGGTAGGCTCAAACGTGCCTGCTAATGCTACGTTTTATTTTTCATCTATAGTGCAAGTAATTGGTGGAAATGTAAATGATGTAACTATTGTTTATCATCCTACAGCTAAACAAGTTGTAGTAAACGTATCTCATTCAGGTAGTAGTAGTCATGGAAAACTTATTGCAGGTACAATAGGTTATTACCATGCTGGTGGTATAACTTGGGGTACACCAAGTACATATAAGGCGGCTGCTGTGGAAGAGCCTAAAATAGGTTATGATGCAAGTGTTGATAAGCTAGTTATAACATACGATTTATCAGCGGATAGTAGTGGTTACTGTCTTGTGGCTAGCTTATCTGGAGGTAGCTTTAGTACAAGCAGTACTCATGTACAATATAGATCAGGAGTAGGTGGTCCAAATGCAATTGTCTATAATGAACACGCTGAACAAACTATAATTATATCAACAGATAGCAGTAACCGAGGTAAGTTTTATTTACCCAATTTTGATGGATTTTTTGTTTCTTTTCCAAATGGAGAAACAGCTTCAAAATATAATAATTTCTCAAGTAACTATTTTGGTATATCATATCCTTATGGTAATAGTTGTGTGACTTATGATCCAGATACAAAATTAATTGTAGTGGCTGGTGAAGCTTCTAGTGAAATCGTATCAAGTGTTATAGTTCTTCCTGGGTCTTCTCTAAAAGAAGGTAATTTTGTTGGTTTTACAGAGGCTGGTTTTTCAGATACAAATACAGTTACAGTTAAAACAGCCAATGCTATCATTGGATATACTAAAGAACCAGATGATAGTAGTAGTGGGTTACTTGCAGCTGGTAAAAAATATTTTGTAAGAAAAGATGGTAGACTAAGCTTAAACGCTCAAACTCCTTCTGTTGAAGCTGGAACAGGAGTAGCATCCACAGGTTCAGGCTCTCCTAAACTTATAGTGAAAGGGTAAAAATGAAAAGTATTATAGAAAATTCAACAAAGATATCTAAGTTTTTGTTTGAGGATTCAGTTCCTGTTTTATTTGGTGTAAACAAAATTGTTGTTTATGATTCAAAAGATCCTGACAAGATTGACTTTTATATATCCGATTTAAATTCTTCCAACTCTACCTTGGTAGAGAATATAACTAATTCTCCTGAAGATTGGGAAGGGGATAAATATACATTTGATGGAAAAGATTGGAAAGAAAAAACTAGTGATGAGGAATAATAAATGCTTGTTATAGGAAACAATCCTAAAATCACTAGACAAACAAATCTTATAGCTAGTGGCACTTTAAGTGATGGCACACCTGTTGTTGTTAATGTTGATGGTACAGTAAGTTCTGTGGCTCAATCTACTATAAATGCTAGTAATGGTAATCCTCAAACAGCTGATACTAATGGAGCTGCTATTGACTATGCAGCTTGTTACGATAGCACGAATGATAAAGTAGTATGTTTTTATAATCGATTAGATGATTTAGTAGGAGTTGTTGGTACAGTAAATGGTACAACTATAACTTTTGGTACTCCAGTTACGATTAGTACTTCTACTACAGGAGATCATAATGCCCTTTTTATACCTAGCACTAGTACAACAGGACCTAATAAGGTTGTATGGATTGGTAAGGTTGGGACTAACACTGGATCTTACTGTGTGTGTGAAGTTAATGGAACTTCTTTAACTTATGGTTCAGTAGGTACTTGGAGCACAGGTGCTAGATCTATAGCAGCTGCTTATGATTCAAATAATGATAGAATTGTTGTTGCTTATAGAGATACTGCTGTTGCTAATTATCCAAAAGTTCTGATGTTATTATTGCAAGTTGGTACTAGTACTATAGGAACACCAGGTTCTCCTGATAATGTAGCCTCCTCTACTATCTCTAATGATGGACAGATTTATTTAGCTTATAGTTCTCATAACAGTAAGTTTCTTATTACTTATCCTGCTTCAAACCAAATTAAATCTAATATTCTTTTTATAAGTAACGCAGGCAGTGGTACTTTTACAATCAATGGACAAACAACTCTTTCAACTGGTTCACCAACAGGATCTAATTATGGTAATATAGTATATGATCCTGATCAACAAGTCATGGTAGTTTTGTATCACGTATCAAGTACTGGTGGTATTGTTATAGCAACAGGAGTAGATTCTAGCACTCCTTCTTACGGATCAACTCAACTTATTAGTGCAGTTATGACAACAGCTAACTTAGTATATGATTCAGCAGCAAAAAAGGTTGTGGTTTTTTATACAAGAGATAATAATTATGGTTTATATAAAGACGTTACAGTAAATGGCACGGCTCTAACAGTAGGTGCAGAGCAAACTGTACTTGCTCAAAGTGTTCAGAATAGCCTTCGTTTTGGTCTTGTACATGACACTGAACAAAATACTAATGTAGCTTTTTTTAGAAGAGTAGGTGATTCAAACCATGCAGCTGGTGTTTGTTTTCAACTTCAGCATACTGTTACAAATGTTACAACTGGAAATTATATAGGTTTTCCTATATCTGGTGGGTTAAATGGACAAAGTATAACTGTAAAAACACAGGGAGAGATAGCAACTAATGTAACTGGACTTACTGCAGGACAAGTTTATTATGTTCAAAACGATGGATCTTTATCGACAACAGCTAGTACTCCTAGCGTTTTAGCTGGAACTGCTATATCATCTACAGAATTAATTGTAAAAGGTTAAACAATGAAAGTCATACCACCAAAAGTTAAAGGTAAGCCTAAAATAAGAGCGAGTGGTACTTTACCAAATGGTTCTACTGTTGTTATAAACGATAATGGAACCGTTTCTACTGTTTCAAATAACGATATATTTCCGACAACTCTTACTCCCGGTAATGGTGTTCCTATTCCTGGTGTTGGGACAGGAACACCTTCCTATGTATCTTCAACTTATGATAGTTATAACAAAAGAGTTGTAATAGTTTGGAGGGATACCGATGATGCCAGTGGTAGATACATAGTAGGAGAAGTCAAAGGTAGTGAAATTATCTTTGGAGATAAATTAACGTTTAATGTTACTCAAATTACCTATAATTCTATATGTTTTGATAGTAATCTTAATAAAATATTTATAGCATTTACGGATAATGGTAACAGTGACAATGGTTATGGTATTGCTGGAGAGGTTGACCCATCAACTAATACAATAACTTTTGGTTCTAAGGTACTGTTTCGTGCAAGAACTATCAGTTATATAGCCACATGTTTTTGTCCTAATGTTAATAAAATAGCTTTGTGTTACTTCGAATCGGATGGAGGATCAAACGTAGCGGGTGCTGCTAAGTTAGTGACTTTGGCTGCAGACAATTCAATAACTTCTTATAACCCAGATGCTAATTCTGGAGCAGGTTTTGATGTTGCAGCAAGTTCATATATCGATGTAGCGTTTGATAGTAACGTAAATAAAGTAGTTGTTGCTTATGTTAATACTTCCTCTAAAGGTCAAATATGTGTTGCAGATATAAATAATGGAGTATCTCTTAACTGGGGAACTACACAAAATATTAGTAATACTACTAATGTTATTAGAACAAATATTGCCTTTGATCCTGATAACAATTTTATGTGTATCTCTTACCAAGATACACAAGACAGCAACAAAGGTAAAATTTCTATAGTGAACATAGCAAGTGGTGTTAATAATGGTATAACTGGTTCAGTAGTTACTTCTACATTTAATGATTCCCCAGTTAACGACCAGACATTAACGTATAGTCCAGCATCTAAAAGTTTTTCTATATTCTTTCATAATGTAAATCAAGGAAGTGGCAATATTACAGAGTTTAAAGTTTTAACTACTCAAAAAATTAGTATAAATACTAGGTATATACGTGGTATATCTGGAGCAGGAACAAGCAAATCTAGCTTTTATGTTCCTGAAACAAAACAAGTAGTTAGTATTGATAATAATAATGCTTCGATAGGTATAACTTATTATATACAAAAATTTAGAATAGACACATTAGGTTCACCTCAAGAGTTTGAAGCAGGAAACACTCAAGAAATGAGTGTAAGTTATAACGCTACTGCAAAAAGAATTGTAATATCTTATCTAGATAATGATGACAGTAACTATGGCAAGGCAATTGTTGGAACAGTATCTGCCGATAATACAATAAGTTTTGGAACTCCTGTTAAATTTAATGGAAATACAGCATCTAATAATACTTCTATTACTTCTATTATAAATAAACCTTGGGTAGTTATCGCTTTTTGCGACGGAGGAAATAGTCAAGTGAATGGTGTAGTTGGTATTATAAACTCTTCAAACAATTCAATTTCTTTTGGAACTCCTAACACCCTTTCAAATACTCCAACTGCAACGCAAACAATTGGAATTTGCCCTTATAATGTAGATACACAAGGTAACTCAGATTTACTTGGTGTTATTGTTGCTTTTGATACAGACTATTCGTCTGGTGGTTATTCTGCTGGTGGTTATGTTTCTGCAGGTATTGTTAACAATACTGGAACTGCCATAAGTTTTGGAACCGCTGTACAGTTTAATGCTGGTGATAGTTTTTTTCCACAAGTTGTGTACGCATCTGGTAATGACGAGCTACAAAACAAAAGACCTGTAGTTTTTTATAGAGATGATGCCAATAGTAATGCAGGAACTGCTAGGGTTATAAATGTTTCTAACCCTAATTCAATTTCTCTTGCTGCTGAAGTTTTATTTACTACTAGTGGAAATGCTAATGCAATAAGCGTTACAAGTGGACGAAGAGGTGATCCACTTCAGAATTCAAGTGTAATGACAATAGCTTGGTACGATAGTAGTGTTAATAATGCTGGAGAATTTTGTAATGGAGCTGTTGGTGCTGGAGGCAATCAAGTTTCATTTACGAGTGATGGTACTTTTCAAGGAAGCACAGATGGACTCGTAGGAAATAATCCACAAACAACTGCTATAAAAATTTCTCATAATGAAGCTGCAGATAAAACTGTTATTACTTACTTACTTGAAACAAATAGATTTGTTTATAAACTTGTTAGTTATGATGCAAGTACTCAATATGTGGATACTGCTATCAATGAAATCGCTGTTTCAAGTGGTTCTTTACAGAATGCTATTACGTATGATGAGAACGCTAGGAAAACGGTAATTGTTTATAGAGATGTTAATGATGGTTTCAAGGGTAAAGCAGTAGTTCTAGATGTAGGTTATGCAAATCTTACAAGTGGTAATTATATAGGAATAACTAGTGGTGGTGATGCACCAGATAACGCTAAAGCTAGTGTTGATATTGTTGGTACAATAAATAACAATCAATCAGGATTGTCTACAGGACAAAAACATTATGTTCAAAAAGATGGAACGTTAAGTACAACCGCCGATACGCCTAGTGTTTTTGCTGGTACCGCCTTGTCTGAAACTAAACTTTTGGTAAAAAAATAATGGCTTTAACAAAACTACAATTTAAACCTGGGATTAATAAAGAACTTACTTCTTATTCTAATGAAGGAGGATGGAATGATTGTGATAAAGTAAGATTTAGATCGGGATACCCAGAGAAAATAGGAGGATGGACTAAGATAGGAAACAACTCGTTCCTTGGTACTTGTAGAGCCTTACATCCTTGGCAAACATTATCATTAGATAAGTTTGTTGGAGTGGGAACTAATGCTAAATATTATATAGAATCAGGGGAAGCTTACTACGATATTACACCATTACGACTAACGATAACGCTATCTAATAATCCTTTTGCTTGTTCAAACAACTCCAATGAAATAACAGTTACACATGCTAGTCACAATGCAATTGCTGGTGATTTTGTCAGCTTTAGTGGTGCAGCAACGCTAGGGTCTACTAATATTACTGATGTCATCTTAAATCAAGAATATAGAATAAATGAAATAGTCGATAGTAATAGCTATAAAATTATAGCTAGAAATGTTTCTAGCGTAAGTAGTATTACTGTGGATGGAACATATACACCATCTCCAGTAGTTGCTAATGGCACTGTAGCCAATGGAGGTGGAGCTTCAGTAGTTGCTAAATATCAAATTAGTCAAGGATTAGATACTGGTGTTGGAGGAAATGGGTGGGGAGCAGGTACTTGGGGTCGATTAACTTGGGGTAGTGCAGCTACGATTACTACAATAAGTGTTTTACGTTTGTGGTCACATGATAATTTTGGTGAAGATCTTATTATTAATGTTAGAAATGCAGGAATATATTATTGGGATAAAACAAATGGTTTAACTACTAGAGCTGTAGAACTGAATACTTTAGCTAATTCTGTAAAAGCACCAACAATAGCTACACAAGTTATGGTTTCAGATAGGGATCGACATATTATTGCTTTTGGCTGTGACCCAGAATTTAATATTGGAACACAAGATCCTTTAGTTATTAGATTTTCAAGTCAAGAATCTCCGACAGATTGGGAATCAAAAGCTACTAATACAGCAGGTGAGTTAAGACTTGGATCTGGTTCCGAAATTGTATGTGCTACAGAAACAAGACAACAAATTTTAGTTTTTACAGATTCTTCTCTATATGCCATGCAATTTATTGGTGCTCCTTTTACATTTGGAATTAATTTAATTTCAGAAAACATTTCTATACGAAGTTCCATGTCTTCAGTAGCTATTGAAGATGCAGTGTTTTGGATGGGAATTAATGAGTTTTATGTGTACGCTGGTTCTGTAAATAAAATACCATGTAGTGTTAAGGACCACGTATTCAGTAACCTAAATACTTCACAAGCTCAAAAAGTATTTGCTTCCGCTAATGCAAGTTTTTCAGAAGTGTGGTGGTTCTATCCTTCTGGTTCTTCGACAGATATAGATAAGTATGTTGTTTATAATTATTCACAAAAGATATGGTACGTAGGTTCTCTTAACAGAACAGCTTGGATAGATCGAGGAGTTCGAGAGTTTCCTGTTGCTGCTAGTACAGATGGATATTTGTACAATCATGAAGTAGGAGATGATGATGGTAGCACCAATCCAGTAAGTCCAATCGTAGCACACATTGAGTCTAGTCAAATAGATATTGGAGAAGGTGATAAGTTTAGTTTTATAAGTCGTATTATACCCGATATAACTTTTAGAGATTCTGCTATAGGCAAACAAGCTACTCTAACAGTTAAAACTAGAAATACACCAGGAGGTCAATACTTACAAACAGAAAGTGCTACAGTAGAAAAATCTGCTACCGTACCAGTAGAACAATTTACACAAGATGCTAGGCTAAGATTAAGGGGAAGAAGTTTTGCTTTACGAGTTGCATCTTCAGAAACTGGAGTTGGATGGAGATTAGGTTCTCCAAGACTTGATATTAGGCCAGATGGGAGAAGATAGTGTCCAGAAATCTTAATCTACCTTTTTTTCCTGTACCTCCGGGGGAATATGAACAGCAATATTTTGCTACACTAGTTCGTAATTTTGCTATATATTTAGATCAAATACAAAATCCTGGTGAGGGTAGAGCTTCTACTTTTGTTTTAACGGATTTACAAAACAATGATCAAGGACTAGAAGTAGGTGGAATTTTTAATCATGGAGGTTATCTAAAGATAACAGAAGCGAATACTCCACATGTAGGAACTAATGTAGGTACAACAGCAGTAGGAAGTGTGACAGTAACAACATAAATTCTATAGAATTTATTTTAAACATCTGTTAAGATGTACGAAATACGAGGAGAATAAAATGAAAACACCAAATGATTTAGCAACAGCAGTAGCCGGTTTAGTTGGTTTTATGTCGGGTGGTCCAGCTGGTGCAGCCGCAGGTGGAGTCATTGGAAACTTACTTACTGGTGGAAGTATAGAAAATTCTTTACAATCTGGAATAGCATCTTTGATGAATGCTACGTTGGGTGGAAAATTAGGAATGGGTTTAAATGTTATGAATGCCATGTCAGGAGGGGGTGGAGGAAATAATTTTAATCCTTTATTAAATGCTTTTTCAGGAGTTCAACAACAGATGGGAGTTACGCCAACTGCAAATATGCAACCACAAAATAAAGGAGGTCTACCATCTCTTTTAAATTCTATCATGCCTGGACTTCAAAATGAAAAAGGTGGATTTGCAGGAGATGCTTTAGGTGCAGCTGTTTTCAATACCTTATTAGGTAGACTAGGTGGAGATCCATCTGGACTAGGTGCTTTTGAATTAGAACAAATGAGAACAGGAGAAAGAAATCCTAGTTACAGAGGAACTCCAGTATTCGCAGCACAAGGTGGAATGATACGAGGTCCTGGAACCGGAAAGAGTGATTCAATACCCGCTGCCATCTATCAAAATGGGGGTAGGGTTCAAGAAGCTCGCCTCTCGGACGGAGAGTTTGTTATGACAGCTGACGCTGTTAAAGGAGCAGGTGGTGGAGATAGAGCCAAAGGTGCTGCTGAAATGTATAAAATGATGAATAGGCTAGAAAGGAGAGCGTAATGTCTACTGTACAAAAAGTTACTAATTTACCTCCAAAGTATATTGAAGATTTATTTAAAGATTTATTTTCTAACTTATACAATGTTGATCCAGAAACCGGAATGGTTAGTGGTCTTCTATCTAAATCTCCTTTAGAAGGAACTCCTATCTTTGAAACAGATGAGGAAGGTAATCAAATTTTAGATGAAGATGGTAATCCAATCCCTGTTTATGAATTAGACGAAGAAGGTAATCAAGTTTTAGATCAGTATGGTGATCCCGTTCAACGAGTAGAAGGTGGAGTTCCTAGACCAGACGTTATTAGATTCACAGATCCACAGATTAGAGCTTTGGAGATGTTAGTTGGTAAAAGAGATGATGAAGGGAATCTTATTTTAGATGAAGATGGTAATCCTATTGATCCAGGTGGGATAGGAGCATACGAAGATATGTTTGGAGATGCTGAATCCTATTTTGATACAGCTGGAGATTCTTTAGATCCATCTACAGAAGAGTTTCAAAAGAAATTTTATAATCCATATGTAGAGAAAGTAATAGATGCTACTGAAGCGGATATTCAAAGAGCAGGAGATATAAATGCTATAGGACAAAGAGCTGGTGCAGTAGCTCAAGGAGCCTATGGAGGAAGCCGACAAGCTGTTGCTGAACAAGAAGCACAAAGAAATATTAATGAATTAAAAACAAAAGCTGGTGCAGATTTAAGAGCAAAAGCTTTTGATAATATGGTAAAGTACGGTCAAGACGCTGCTAAATTATTTACAGACCTTGGCGTAAAATCTGGAGTTTTGGGAGAAGCTACCCAAGATGCACAATTAAAAGATATCAATGCGTTATTTAATATAGGAACTCTTGAACAGGAACAATTACAAAGAGAGTATGATGTAGAGCGAGCCGGTGATTTAGAGGAAGCATTTGAACCTTACGGTAGGTTTGGATATTTTAGTGATATCTTAACTGGTGCTCCATCTGGAGGTAGTTCATATTCTACTGTATATACTCCAGAGATTAATCCTGTTGGTAATACTTATTCTATGTGAGTTAATCAAAATATAACTAACAAACTAGGGAATAAAATATGAGTTATGGTGGAGTCAATAATATATTCTTATTTAACCAAGGTAAAAGTAGACCTGCAAAAGATGCTTTATTTAAACTAGGTGGAATACTAACTTCATCTGAAGAACTTATGCAAGCAGCTGCACCTATTGTTAACTCTGCTATTAATGCTACAACTCCTCCTATGACTCCTCCTATGACTCCTCCTATGACTCCTCCTATGACTCCTCCTTCTGTGGTACAAGAGTCTTTGATGCCTTCTTTATTAGGAAACAATCCATCTAACGAACAAATAGCCAACAAACTAAACCCTAAACCACCCAGACCACCAGTTAAAAAACTTTCAACTGGTGGTTTAACTTTACTTGAACAACTATCAAATCCTAATTTTGCTGCGGTCACTCAAATGAATCAGCAAAAGAAAAAGAAAACACCTGATCTTGCTAGCAATCCTCAAGAGTTCTTGATGGAAGTATTTAATCGAGGCGATGAAAAATTAAAAAACTCTATTCTTTCACTGTTTGGATCTCCAGCAGCAGCGGCAGCAACCTTTGAAGCAAAGATTAATAGTGTAAAAAAAGCTAGTGGAAATCCAGATGAGTTAATGAAAACCATAAACTCAATGGTTGGGTTGCCTAATAGCAAAGAAAGTTTAGAAAAAATATATCAATATGTAACTACAAATAAGGCTCCTTCTAAAATAAGTTCAAATGAATTAGTCAAAATGATTATGCAATCTGCACAAGCAACTGCACTAGCTGACCCAGGCAGTAGAGCGGAGAGATTTGGGAAAGCAACCTTACTTGGATTAAATACAGCGTTAGCTTTGAAAACTGGTGGTGGAAGAAAAGGAGGAAAAACTGTTGACCCTTATGAAAACGCTGTCATTAGAATAGCAGAAAAACTAATTAAAAGTGGAGATTATCCTGATCCTGCCGAAGCTTTTAGAATTGCAAAACAACAGGTAGCTGAACTATATGGTTTAACTCCATCTAGTCCTTCACCTTCACCTTCACCTAATGACGATTCAGATTCTAAAAAGTCCAAGACTAATGTTGATGACCTAATAGACAAATATACTAAATAAATATGGCTTCCTACAAACAATTAGAACAAGCATTAATAAATGCTGATTTGGCTAAAGATACACAAGCTGCTAAAACTCTTGCTCAAGCACTTAAAGAAAAAAGAGGTGATAGAAAAATTGGTGACATACCATATGTCAGTGATGCTGCTTATTATGTTGTGGACAGTATTCTTGGATTAGATGATGGTGTTGATACTCTGGCAGAAAGACTTACAAAACCAATAGGAGAAGCAGGCGAAGGTCTTGTATCTGGAGTTATTGGAATTGGAGAAGGAATAGGAACACTTGCTAGTATTATTCCAGATTTTGCTGCAGGTACAGATGTAGGTAATTTAATAACAAAAAGTGCAGACAAAATGAGAGATGTTTTGGGAATAGATCCAGAAGGAATTGCCGGAAAAGGAACAGAGTTTGTAACTCAATACCTTGCTCCACTTGGAGCTGCAGCAAAGATAGGACTTATAGGTAGAAGTGTTACACAAACAGTTGATGATGTAGCTAAATTAGCTACAAAGAAACCAGTAAAAAAATTATCAAAGGGCGAAAGATTAGGAAACTATGTAAAAGATGGTATGTGGTTTGCAGGAATTGAAACAGCAGTAGCTGATGATGATGCCAATACTATTATTGGTGATTGGATAGGTTTTGACCCTTTCAAAACAAGTGACTTAGTAGGTCAAACTGGAAGGGATGCAGCGATAGCAAGAGCCGGTAATAAGTTAAAATTATTTATTGAAGCTAATGCTATTGGTGGTGCTGTAGATGGACTCATAAGATCTGGTTCTATAGGTGCAAAAGCTTTAGCTGAAACGGACAAAGGTAAGAGTGTAAGTAAAAGAATAAGTGATAACTTAAATCTTGCAGGTTCAAAGATTGACGAGCTTTTGAAAAAAAGAATGACAGAACCAGATGAATTAAACTCCTTTCAAAAGATAGGAGCGGGTCTTGCAGCTAGTATTAGACCTAGTGGATTTTTACCCTCACAACTTGCAGAACAAAGATTTAGAATAGATTCCAATATTCAAGCAGATATTTTTGAAGCTACAATTATTGACAGACAAATTAGAGAAGCAGCTAAAAAAGCTGTTGATAACTTACCAGATAATTTAAGTCATTTATCAGAGGCTCATTATCTTAATAAATTAGACGATTACATGAAGGAAGTTGATCCTGATGTAAAGAAAGAATTATTATCTAGTCTTCCTAAAGAAATGCAAGCCAACGCTGTAAGAATGAGAAAAGGTATAGATAGATTAACAGATAAAATATTAAATGGAAATTTTGTTCGACAGTATGGCTCTATGATTAAGCCTGATGGAAAGTTATCGTTGGCAGAAATTCTTGAAAAAAATAAAGGAAGCTACGTTAGAAGATCCTACAAAGCTCATAATGATAAAAAATATGTGCCTACTCAAAAAACTTTAGATGATGCTGATACATACTTTAAAGGTAATAAAAATCTTGTAGAAAAAGAAATAAGTGAAGCCATAAGTAAAGATCCCGATAGAATCCCCACTGCATTTTCACAAGAAATATTAAACAAATACAATGCTTCGATTACAAGAAATCCAAACGGAACTTTTAAATTTAAATTTCAAGGAGATACAGTACCTACAGAATTAGCTCAGTATGCTAGAAAAATGTTTTTAGATAGACACAGTATAAAAGATAGACCTTTTTCTAAAGGTATGCCTGGTATTCAAAGAGTTGCTAGAGATAAATTAAATACAGGTATTTTTGTTGAAAGAGAAAATTTAGGTAAAACTTTAAGAGCTTTGTTAGGAGAAGACACAGATGGGTTATCTAATTATTTAAAAACAGTATCTGATTTAGCACAATTTAAAGCAGTAGATGATTTCTTTGGAGAAATGGCTGAACTATCTAAAGCTCCTTACTTTAAAAATATGTTTATAAGTCCTAATAGAATAACTAACCCTGCTATGGAAAGAGAGTTATTAGACAAAGGCTATGTAAGACTAGGATCTAAAGATGCTCCAAGCATAGCTCAAAGTCCAACAATGTCTGATGAAATGTTTAAAGATCTTAGCAAAGAAGGTTGGGGTCAGTTAAATGGATTTTATGTTCCAAAAGATATATACAATGATTTAACTAGATACATTGCTTCGGATGATGATGTTTTATCTCAAGGTATTAGATATCTTCTTAATAGTTTTTTGAGAGCTAAAGCTTTATCTCAATATTCAAAAACAATTTTATCACCTATAACACAAATAAGAAATCTTATTACAGCTAGTTTATTTGCTGCAGCAAATGGAAATCTAGCACTATTTGGTAGAGGATCAGACTATTTAGATTCATTCAGAGTTGTTTATGCAGACATAATGAAACAAGGTGACGCTGCAATTTTAAAAGATTTACAAGAAGCAAGAAGATTAGGATTGGTTGGAACTCAAACAGAATTAAGAGAGATTCAGGATAGTTTAAGAAGAGGTATTTTAAGTACAGAAAATGAGTTATCTAATCAAAGTGGCTTAGATGCTATTCTAGGTAAAGAAAGGGCAGACTTTTTAAGAGATTTTCGTCCTACAAAAGCAGCTCTTAAAGGAACTAAATTTGCTGAAGATATTTATCAAGCTTCGGATGATGGTTGGAAATATTTTTCTTTTAAATCAGAACAAGCTAAATTAAAATACGCTTTAGATGGATTATCTAACAGAGAAAAAATTGGTTATCTTCTCTATAATAAAAAGGTAAGTGACATAGGACCAGACACTGTTGTTGGAAAAGGAATTGATTTAACAAGACTACAAAGAAAATTTGAGAAGGACTTACAATTAAATCCTAACCTTAGTCGAGAGCAAGCAGGCACTGCCTTTGAAATATTAGCTGATGACGCAGTAAGAATACCGGGTCTTTTAGATGAATTAATTAAAGAAAGAGCCGCACAAATTGTTCGTGATACTGTGCCAAACTATAACAAAGCCGCTTCTAAACTTGTTACAACTTTAAGAAGATCTCCTTTTGGTAACTTTGTTGTGTTTCCTATGGAGATATATAGGACTAGTTTTAATATTATTCGTCAAGCCGCTGATGAAATGTCATCTGGTATAGAAAGCATACAAAAAAGAGGAAGACAAAGAATGTTGTCTTTTATTGGAACAACAATGGGAATAGGAGCAGGAATACAAGAACTTGCTTACCAGTTAACTGGTGTAAGCAGAGAAGAAATGGATGCCTATCAAAGAGTTGCTGCAGCTCCTTGGGAAAGAGGAGCGGTATTAGTTCCACTTGGAAGAGATAAAGATGGCAAGATTACTTATTTCAATTTTAGTACATCTAATCCATATGATACCATGAATCGTGCAGCCAGAAGATTTATGAGAGAATTTGATACATCGGAAAAAAACAAAGATAGTGTTAACAAGGCCATGTTTAATACTTTTCGAGGAGCTATTACAGAATTTATAGAACCTTTCTTATCAGAAGCAATGGTAACAGAGGCAATGGTAGATGTTTTAATAAGAGGAAGAACTAAAACTGGTGCTAGAATATATGAACCAGGAGATGTAGATACTGTAGGAGAAAAAATCTCAAAGTCTATTGCTCATGTGTTTAACGTAGTGCTTCCAAACATTTCTCCTGTTGAGTTAGAAAAAGTTGGTCTTCCTGGATTTGGGGGATTTGAAGTTAAGCCAAAGAAAATTATAAGAGCAACTCTTGGTAATGTCATACCAGACATAATTTCTCCAGAAGATAAATTAGGTAGAGAATATAGTCCCGCTCGAGTACTTGCTTCTATTGTTGGTGTTAGTCCATTAGAAATAGATCCAAAAAAAATATTTGAATTTAAATCTTTTCAGATGGCTAATAATCAAAGGGGAGCAAAGAAAACATTTACTAGAGTAGTAGATGACGCTAACGTAAATTCTCAACAACTATTAGAAAAGTTTGTAGAAGCTAATGGTAAAAAACTTAGACTTGATAAACAAAGTTTTAGAATAATACAAGATTTCAAAAAGTTAGGATTGAGTGAACGGGATATTAGAAAAATTTTTAAACAAGAAAACATTGGAGGATTAAAATCTGTCTTAAGAGGAAGGTTTGAACCGTTTAAAATATCAAAAGATAATATACAAAACCTAAGAAGAAATGACAAACTAAACATATTGCCAAGGGCAGCAATTAATGAAGTCAGAAAAAAATTAAGAAACTTAAGTCTTAATTAATTTAGTGCTTTGTTTCCATGCGAATGCCATGACCACCTAGCATTTGAATTAAATCATCAGCCGATTCTTTTACAGCTTCCATTGCTGATTCATCTTCTAATGCAGATGCAACCGCTAAACTTACACCTATGAAATTCATAAGAGCGTCTATCTGCATAGGGTGCATATCACTTAACTTAGATATTTTTTTAATGTCTTCTATATGTTTCATTAGTCTACTTCTCCCCAGTTATTTGCTAAAACGTCATCCACTTTAGATGGCACTTTTAATACGTCATTCAATCCATTCTCCATAATATCTTTGATTGTATCAGATTGTTCTTTATTTTGCACTGAAAAACAAAGTTCATCATGCACTGTTAGCATAGGAACAAGACCTGCTTTGTAACAATCTGACATTGCTTTTTTTGTTTGATCGGCTGCTGAACCTTGTATAAGTTTATTTAAAGCTTTGTAAGTAAAGGCTCTTCTTAATGGTGGTCCGTAATCCTCCATTGCTTTATCCAAAGGTAAAGGTTTGTTATATGCAAAGGTCTTTGGTTCCCACAAATGAAAGTGGCAACGTCTACCTAGTAAGGTACGAATTACACCATGCTTCAATGCTTGCCTAGATGCTAGATCTGCTAGATCTTTTACAAAAGGAACTTTAGATTTATGTGTTTCTAAAATTTCAGATGCTTCATCTAAAGACACACCAAGTTGATTTGCTAGTTTACCCTTACCCATGCCATACATAATACCAAGGTTCACGGTCTTCGCTTCTTTCCTACTAATACCAGCAAAGTCTGCTACCATCTGATGTAAATCTACATCACCATTATGATATTCTTCTACAATCCCATCTACCATTTCATGTTTAGATGATCCAATACTAGCTGCGAAATGTACCAAGAGCCTTGGTTCTTGGCTTGAGTAGTCAAAGGATCCCCACTTGGTTCCTTCTTCTGGTAAAAATAATCCTCGAACCATCTTCTTTATTTCTGGATCTCTTGCTGGAATCTGCTGCAGATTAGGATTAGATGACGAGAATCTACCCGTTACAGTGCCACCATCATCACTTCGTAACTGGTGAAACTCTGCATGAATACGTCCTTTATGTGCATGAGTTTTAATTGTATTGATAAATGTGGATCCTGCCTTATCAAATTCTCTAAGCTTTACAATCGCTTGACATACTTCGTGTGGATGATTAGCAAGGAATTGTTTGGTAAAAGAAGGAGCACCGGCCTCCGTCTTTGGATATTTTAAGTCCAACTTTTCAAACACTCTCTTAACGCATTCACTTGCCCAAGGTTTGATATCAATAGATGTTTTAGATTTAATCCATTTTTTTAATTCATCTACCTTTTTCTTTAGTGACTTGTCTATCTGATCTGCTTTGTCGAGATCCACTCGAACACCATTTGTTCTCATGTCTAGCATGGTAGGTATAAGACTAGTTTCTAACTTCCAGATATTCCATAAGTCTTGTTTCTCAATCTCCTGGTGCAATCTCTCCCATAGTTTCAAGGTCATTAAAGCATCTTGTTCTGCGTATGCACCTACCTTGGATGGAGGTAGTAACCACATGTCTGCCTTTGGATCTACTCCCCAATCTTTTGCAGTAGCACGTAACATCTTCTCATTCTTACGCATGTTAATCCAATCTTTTGCTAGATTATCCAAGCTATACGACCAACGATTTTCATCAACAACAGCACCAGTAACCATAGTATCAATCACTCTACCTTGTACCTCGATACCTTCGGCTCGTAACCAACCAAGATCATAGGTAGCATTGTGCATAATCTTATCTATATGAGGTGTTTCCATTTGTTTCTTAAACCAACGCAATGTAATCTTTGGATCTAAGTTATGTGCATTGTTGTGACGAATAGGAAAGTATCCATAGTAATCTCCTGCAGCTACTGCAATACCCACAATGAAACCATCTTTTCTTGGCCACCCTGGACCTAACGTTTTTATTTGTGGATCACATGTTTCTAAGTCTACTGCTATCTGTTTATATTTTGTAAGATCTGGATACTCACAAGGTATGTTCCAATCTTTATCAAGCACATCAATATCTATTCTCTCAAGAAAAGATATAGTGCTGCTATCTTTTTTATCCTTCGCCATAGTCACCCTCAAACTTCTTGGGTTTGTCCTGTAATTCACCACCAAGTCCTGCATATCCACAGATATCTATCCATGAATCTTCTTTATCTTCATGCACAAGACGAGCTAACTTCATAGCGATCATGCAAAGATAAACTTGTTTGACAGTAACTTCGTGACCAAAAACAACAGACCAAATGTCAGCTATTCTTTTATGATTTGTATAAGCTGGACCATAATCTTTTGCTCTGTCACCATTAATAAGTTTCTCTGCTTGTTTTAATATATCTTCTCTTTTCATAATATGTACCTGTATTTTTTATCTGATTCTATTAAGTATAAGTTTTGTTTTGCTCGAGTAACTGCTACGTAGAATACTCTATGCTCGTCTTCTGGATTCTTACCTTCCATGCAAGCTTGTGTAGATCCTAAGTATACAGCAACGTTGTCATCCTCTCCTCCTTTCATAGCGTGGATAGTAGATAGTTTAATACGAGGATTACCTTCAATAGATTCCCCTCTTCTTTCAATAGCAGCTATGTATAACTTCTCATCCATGCTTAGTCTTGCTATGTCTTTCGCATCTCGATCCAGAGGAGCCAACATACCAAAGTCTTTAACTAACTCTTGATAATTAACTTCTGCATCTGGTGGTAACATATCAAGCAAAGCAGTAGAACCTCTTTGCACAACTGCATTATGTTTTGTTTTTGGAACACCTTTGTAAAAAATCTTAATGGTATCTAAAGATAAAGCATATCCTTTTTGTAGATCTTTCCATATAGCCATGACTTCTATGTGTTCTTGTTTAATAGATGTTCGTCCTTTCAAAGAATAAAAATATCCCCAGGATCTAAGTTCCTCTGCAATATCGTTTACAAAACTATTTGTTCTAGCCATGATGGTCCACGAACCTTGATCCAAAGGTAGATCTGAAACTCGCCACACCCAATCAACTCTTCCTTCTTCTTCTCTTGGATAAAACTCTTTTGGTATTCTATTAGGTATACGTCTGGATATGCGTTCAGCCAACGACCAAACGCTACGTGGTAGGCGATATGATTTATTAAGTACTTTCACACGATCAGAAGAATCCACGAATCTCTGGACGTTTACGCCTGTCCACCGGTGAATTGCTTGATCATCATCTCCAGCAATAATAATCTCCTCTGCATTCTCGGACATTTTTTCTACCATTGTCCATTGCAATGGAGTAAGATCTTGTGCCTCATCCACAATCAACAGATCAAGATAAGGAGCTTCTACGCTCTCTATGTATTGAGATATCATATCTGAAAAATCTAGCTTATTGAATTTACTTTTGTAGAGGACAAGAGTTCTATCAATCTGATCTAGTTTTTCAAAGTGTAAACTGTAATCTCCTTGCATGTTATATTCTTGAGAAAGTGAAACCTCTCTATACTTCGATCTCATTATTGTTTGTAGATACTTAGCACCTGACCCACCAATAGTAGGAATACTAATACCATCATCCATTGACGTTGCATCTGTTCCTTCAAAGTCTACACCAAGCATATCACTCAATGCTCTATAGTCTTGCTTTCCCATAACATCAGATGAATCTAAACCAAGACCATGAAACCCGGTGGCATGTAATGTTCTGAAATGTGGGAAGTCATCCTTAGTAAGATTAAATTCTGAACACGCTCTGTCAATAAACTCTCTGATTGCTTTAGTTGTAAATGAAACAACACCAATACGAGAAGGACTTATTCCATGTGCAAGAGCATTCTTTACCTCTTGAATTAAAGAGTAAGTCTTTCCACAACCAGGTGGTCCCAGTATTAGTTTACTATTCTTTATCATTCAAATAAACTTCTAGTTCTCTTTTCTTCTAACCATTTCTCAACGTCCTCTCGCATCCATCGAGCCGACATCCTTTTGGTATTGTCATCACCAAACTTAATTGGCTTTGGAAAACGTTCTTCCTTCACCCATTTATATATGGCTGACTCCGATACGTTTAACCATTCCGTTATGTCACTAATCCTCATTAGTTTAGAAGGGTATTTCGTCATCACTTATGTCCTCTGTTTCTAGTTTCACTTCTTCTTCTTTAAATTCTGGAACCCACCACACTCGTATTGTAGTTCGTTCCCCTGATTCCTTTCGTATATTCTTATGTCCACTACACTCATTCTCATCATTCATTTTCTTCAGCTGCTCCTGGACTTGTGCTCTACTGAAGTGTGTGAACTTTCTATTGTTTAAAAATTCCATCAATCCTGTCATGGTAAACATAGTCAATCCTTCATCTGTCCAAGGTTTACCATGTATCAATTCCTCAGGGTGCATAGCTCGTATCCTACTTGTACAATAAATACGAAGTAGCTCTGCAAACTGACCGGAAATCTTAAGTTCTTCTGGAACTTCTAGCTTTGTAGAATCTTTCAATAACTGTGAAACTTTTGCATTCCATTTGTTAGGACGCATAGTAGGTGGCATCTCTAGTATTTGTTCCATGCAAGCACGTTGAAAGAGTGTCTGGTTTTGTAGTTGCTCTGTAGATAACTGAACTCTATTACCTGACACATCTAAAAAATATAATCTTGGTTCTGATAACATGATGGTAAGACTACCTATGGGTGGCATCTCTGGTCCTTGATCCCCCACTCCATACTTACGTGTAATACAAAGTTGTTTATCACAATAACTCTTGAATGGTTCTTGTTCACACGTATAAAAATATTCTTTCTTATCCAAGGACTTCTGTAAGTTCATAACTTCTTTAGCGTCCAAAGGTTCCGTAAACATTTGCCGGTTCATTGACTCGAACTCCTTGACCCAATCATCTGGAGTCTTTAACCGGCAGTATACTCCACACATAAATAACTTTTTATTTCGATCCTCGCTACTCGGTCCATTAGCAAACAAATGTTCCAAGCATGGTGGACCATCTGTAAAATACTTTCTCTTTCCCGATACCGAAGTCTTTTCTAATTTGCTTATTGGTACTTTAATTTTCTGTATGTATTCTATGAACTCCTCGAGTTCCATTGCTTCACCTTTTTTATTAAAGCAATATCTTTGAGGTAGTTCTGCATTAAAATAAGGTAGGTTAATAAAGTTACCTACATCTCCACGTTCTGACAGTATCTTATCTTGCTTTGGAAATATCTCACAACCACTGTGACCCAAAGCAATCGCCATCTCCAATAGATACTCCCGAACAATAGAAGCTTGCTCGTAATGCGTTAAGAACAAGAACAAGTGAGCACCACCAGACTTAGACCTGCAATGCACCAGAGGTAGTTTTAGTTTTTGTATTTTCTGCTGCAAGGTCTGATGGTCGAGGTCATAAACATCTACGTCTAATGCTCCCCATTTACACTCGTTCTTGTCATTAATAGGAATAGCACCAATACCTTTTGTACCATCAAAGTGTGATTGGATAAGGTCACTCGTCAATGGCTCACGCACAATGCGACTATCAGCATCTGCCTTGCCATTCCTACCAATTCTTCCCACATGGGTAGTGCCATGTGCCACCCTCGATCCCTCGAAGGTGGCAAGCATTTGTTGTGCTAGTGACATTAGAATGGAATCTCGTCACTGTCCTTAGTATCTTTAACTTTTTCTTTTGCTTGTTCGGGTGCGTCTGTCTTGACTTCCCCCTTGGCACTAGAAACATGTAATGTTTTAGCTTGGCTTAAAAGATCACCATCTTCAATCAAACCAACTTTGGTAATAGAATAATTAAAGTAAGTTTGACTTTGTTTATTGGTTTCTTCCACAGTTTTAAGCATCCAAATATTTGCAAAAATAGGAAGTGGAAATAATTTTTTTGTTTTTGGATGAGTGATTGTCTGTAAATTGATTTGTGTTTTCCATCTACGACTAACCTTGAGTGCTGTGCTTTTCATATCAAGAACTGCTGGCGACCAGTTACCATCACCAGATTTTGCTAATACAACATAGTGATCTGCCTTAACTACTTCATTACCATTTGGTAGTGTTTCACTAGCACCTTCACGTTTTGTTTGTTGAAGAACTGGGTCTGTAGGAGATATCTCACCTACAAATCCACCACCATCATCCAGAGATACAAACTCAAGATACTTAGTCTGAACGTAACAAGGTATAATTTGCACACCTTCATCCCAGTATTCTTGAGTAAGATTGTTGAAGATATCACCTTGTCCACAACCTTCTATGAACTTAGCATCAGACTTCTTAATCTCTGGTGACATAGCTTGTGCAATACGAATGAAAGGCATTTGCATTTCATCACTTTCAAAGTTTGCACCTGCACCTGCCATGCTAAATAAATCATCAGCTAATTCTGTGGAAACTGACACTCCTTTTGTTTCTGCTATTGCGTTTGCCATTATGATTTCCTCCCTATAGTAGCAACGTTTCTTACATAACCTCCCAACAAATCAAGATCTAAAGATATACCTTTCTCTAATCCCGTTCTGATGAAACTTTTTAATGTATTTCCATGAACTACAGTTTTACGAACTGGTTCAAAACCTTTTTCTATTAACAATCCAACTGCATCTCCAGCTTTATTATCTTCACCCTTTTTAAAGGACAAGGTAACATCATTCTTAATAATACCATCGTGTCCATTTTCTCTGAGCCATGCAAATGCAGCTTCTTTTTTTGCCTGCGTAATGCTTGCATCAATTTTTTGTACAAGCTTTACTTCAACACCATTCCAAGTACCCTCGGTCTGACCCATCTCTTCCATTAAAGAAGGAATGTGTTGCTCCTCGATCTTTGTCTTTTGATGCTTAAGATCTTTGAGTGTATTTTCACACGCTTCAATAGCATCTTCAATCTCCTTAAGTTGAGATACCAAGGTGCTTAGATCTTTACTGGCTTCAACATTCACATCTTTTAATGCACCAGCCACATCAAACATGTCATCAAATATTTTTGTATCTGTATTCATTTAAAACTCCATTGTTTTGTTTCAGATAAGGATTGACAAATCATTTCGTCATCCGTAATGTGGAGTTTAATGGAGGTATATACAGAATGTCAAGCAATAAATTTAAATTTAAAACAAAACCATACGAACACCAGGAAATTGCACTACGCAAAGCTTTTGGTAAAAGGGAGTATGGATACTTTATGGAGATGGGAACCGGTAAATCTAAAGTATTAATAGATGAACTTGGTATGTTGTTTACTAGAGGTGAGGTAAACTTTGCTCTCATCATAGCACCTAAGGGTGTATATCGGAACTGGGTAGCCAAAGAAATACCAGAACATCTTTCTGATGATGTACCACATAGAGTGATTCGGTGGGTTGCTAATCCAAATAAGAAACAAGAAAAAGAAATGCACTCGGTTCAGCAACCTTTCTTTGGCCTAACTATCTTTGTTATGAACGTTGAATCTTTTTCAACTATCAAAGGAAAGAAAGCAGGTAATTGGTTGGCTGGTGCGTTTGGCAGCTTTGGTCTTATAGCTATTGACGAATCAACGACAATCAAAAACCACAAGGCCAAACGCTCTAAGAACTTAGTAAAGATTTCAGAGAAATTCAAGTACAAAAGAATATTAACTGGCTCTCCAATAACAAAATCTCCTCTTGATATCTATCAACAGTGTGAGTTCCTACGCCCGGGATTATTAGGACATGAAAATTATTATAGCTTTCAAGGTATGTATGCAGTTATCAATCGAAGATCTATGGGAGCACATTCGTTTCAACAAGTAGTTGGATACCGAAACCTCGATACTCTGACCTCGCTCCTTGATCTACATTCATATCGTGTGCTGAAAAAAGATTGTCTGGATTTACCGGATAAACTTTATACTGCTAGGTATGTAAGTCTTACTCCAGAACAAATGAGTATGTATATAGATTTACAAAAGAAAGCAATGATACTTCTTGACAGTGGTGAATTGGTAACAGCACCAGCTATCATCACACAAATGTTAAGGCTCCAACAAGTTATGTCCGGTCATTTGAAAACAGATGATGGTGAAATGGTTTACTTCCCATCAAAAAGAATGGATGCCCTAGAAGAAATACTACAAGAACATGATGGTAAAGCTATCATCTGGTCCAGATTCAGATACGATATCATACAAATCACCAGGGTTCTGAATGAAAAGTTTGGACCTGGTTCTGCTGAATCTTTTTTTGGTGACACACCAGATGAAACAAGACAAAGAATTATTGAGAACTTTCAAAATCCAAATCATCCATTAAGATTCTTCATTGGTAATCCTGCTACTGCTGGATATGGTTTAACTTTGACACAAGCTAACCTTGTAGTTTACTATGCGAATGATTTTAATTTAGATACAAGGCAGCAATCAGAGGACAGATGCCATAGAATAGGTCAGAAGAATAATGTTACTTATGTTGATCTTATATCTGAAGGAACTCTTGATGAAAAAATTGTAGAGTCATTAAGAAATAAAATAAATCTTAGTGCCAAAGTATTAGGAGAGGAGGCAAGAGAATGGTTAAATCTAAAACCCAAGAACAATTCATAGAAGCAGTATGTGATTACAAAAAAGGATGGACTAATTTAAAAAATGCGTCTGCCGCCATCACAGAAATAAGTGGATTATCACCAGAAATATCAGAAACATTTTTAAAACTAATGAAGCGTAATAACGTTACGCAAATACGTGGCTACTCAAAGGAGCCGGAAAGATTATTGAAAGGTAAGAAAGGTAAGTTCAACGAACTTAAAAGAAAATAACTATACTCCACACATCCCATCACATTCATCAAGAAAGGATAGCTGTCCTTTGTCTTCTGCGTTATCAAAGTCCACTTGATCAAGAGGTTTACAAGAACGGTGAACGTACTGTTCTTGTTTAAACGTTGGAAGATTTCTAATTTTCTTATCGAACTCAACAGCATCTTTAAAAGATACGGGATCATTCTTTTTCATATCTCTCCAAAGTTCATTGTTATGAAAAGGACAAGCAATGCAAGCACTTTTTGTTAGTTCCCTACCTGGATAATGTTTTTCAAACCAAGCAATACATTGATGCCTTCTCATTTCAAGTTCAATAAGAGGAAATCTGTGGTAGATAAATTGATCTCGACTCTCTTTCATACGAATCATTTCATCCCATGAAATACCTATCCATGTTTCGGAGATTAAACCTTTAGACTTCTCCCTATATTTTAAGCCAAGCAGTTCTCTTGTTTTCTTTCTTAAAGGTTGAATCTTATAGTCATTGGTGCACTGCCTCATACCCATGCCACCCTCTTTAGTAAAGAAAGGCATTGCTACAAAACGGGTTCCAGATTTATTAACTCCCTTTTCAATGTCATGTTTTATGTTTCCGATAGAAACTCTGTAAACTGGATATGATAATTCTTTTTCAAGCCAATCCAGATGATCATAAACACCTTGAGGTTCGTATCCTGTGTCAGAAAATATAGCACAATCTGGTCTTGGACCAATCTCTCCTTTATCTGCCATAAGAGCCATAACAGTTGATTGCACTCCGGCTCCTAAACTTAAAATCCTAACATTTGGATTAGGATGAGGTTTAGAAAGTGCGTATTCAGAACGTTTAATCATCATATCTAAAAAAAGTAGGGGAGATAGTCAACAAATCTCCCCCGAGTTGGAACTCCTTAGGCCAGGGAGTTCTATTAGGAGGCAAACTATGAGATAGTTATTTAACACTATCACAATCCTCCTTGTATGTCACTTCTTTTTCGCACATTTCTCCTTGGCAACAATCATCTATGATTTGCCTACACATTTCACATTGTGTATGGCCATGTACATATAGAGGATCTCCCTCATGTCCACATCTGTTACAGAGCATTTTTTATTTTCTCCGTTGCGTCCTCAGTAAAGACCCATACGTTTTCTCTACCATATTTTTCTCTACTTTCTACAATACCTTTTGCTTTAAGTTCACAAATGATAGCACGAATTGTGCCCAAATTAAATCCGGTGCGATCTTGAAGTTGTCTGCAAGTACCAGCACCATTTTCTAATTGTTCTATTACTCTAATCTTTATTGTCATTCTCTTCCTCCACTAACATTTCTCCATAAATCATCTGGTCTTTTTAGTGGGCGTGGTAAGACATACTCATATGTTTTAAAACATCCACCAGCTTCATAGTTTGCAGCATGTGCAATCTCTGAGGCCCTCTCACATAGATCCTCTGAATTAAAACTATACATAACAAGCATACTATACAAGACTACTTGTTTTCCAATAACAGCTCCCTCAAACATTTTTTACCTTATCATGTTCTCTGCGAATGATTACAGATAACTGTCTTGTCATAGTCCTTTGATCTAACTCTGCGAGTTCCTTTAAAAGTTTATGATCTTCCGGGAGCAACGCTACATTTCTAAATGGTTGCTCCTTCTTTGCGTCTTTTTTCATTTCAATCTCCTTCAATTGTAGTCTTGTTATAAAAAACTTGTCTACAGAAGTCAAGCATCTTGAAATATTGGTGCAATATTAGTAGCCACTTGAACTCTCATGGCTCGGTACTTAATCATATCTCTTTTGTCTGCGTAGTTTAGCAAGACATGTGCATCAAAGATATCTCCTGGTTGAATATCCATCTTCTTTGTGAGTCTTTTACTTAAATAAACTTGCTCACCTTCTTCAGTAATTGCAAACGCACTACCAACATCCGTCAAGTATTCCACCAGGATTTGTTTCACTTGTTTCTTTACTTCGGTATTCATATATCTATTCCTCTCTTTCTAAGATTGCTTATGTATTCTTTTAATTCTTCTATGGCGATTGCCAGCTTACCTTTTGCGTTTGGATCTTGGTCCTTGAACCAATCTGTTTGGTACTTATCTACCTCGTTCCTAAGATGCTTCAACGCATACTCCTCACCTAGATTTAGTTTTGCCATTTTTCTTTGCTCCTTTCAAAAAAATCCTAAGTGCTTCGCTTATGTGCCTACCTCCATTTCTCCACCTATGCTGGTTCGCCCACCTATTTGCGTGTTCTTTTTCTTTGTTTATAAAATTGTGGATACCAAATTGCTCTTCCATCTTTTGTCTTATGTCCTTGTCCCTTGCCTCTATTTCTTCCTGCCATTTCTTTTTATTCACTCTCGATCTCCTTCTTAATTGCTAATCCAATTTGCATTGCCAACTGAGGTACTATGGCATTGCCTAGTCCTTTAAGTCTGTCCATCCTTTTGGATATCCCATGAGCCACTCGACCCACGTTGGGTTCAGCGAACCAGATCCCTTCGTCTGTGTAGACTCTTGAACTTTCGTTCCCAAGTTGTGACTCCTTCTCCCCTCGATTACTGATGGTGGAATTGATGGACCATCCTTGTAATCCCTCGCTCTTGGTGTCGGCCACATGTGAACCGGATCTGGATGTTCTGCATCCTTCACTGCTGAAATCAAGTTGATCTGATGACTCTTCTCGATCAAATTCTCCTTGCTCCTCGGACCTCTGTTCCCATCCCAAGCATTTGGAGTAGGCCATAGTTTCATGGTTTGCTCGTCCACTTGCTCCCTCAAATTGCTTGGTCTGGATCTCCCCTTTCTGTGACCATCTTGCATCTTCTTCGTTGCTTCCTCTGATCTTGGTGGAAGATGATCCATTGTGTTGGGTGTCGCCCATAATTGTTCGTGTTGAACTTGGGCGAATAGGTTGTGCTTCTTCGCTTTCTGCGTTCCCAATCTCTTCTCCACTGACTCGAAACTTTCCTCCCCTCCCACTCGTGGAGTCGCCCACATTTTTGCAGATGATCCAGAGTCTATCTCTCCTATGGTGTGCATTTTTGGAACAAGCTGGAACAATAAACGTCCTTGTGGCGTAGCCTTCACTTTCCAAGTCAAGCAACACTTTGTCGAGGCCCAAGGCAACGTGACCATAAACGTTTTCGCAAACGACCCAAGAGGGTCTTTTGCATGCAATAATTTTAAACAAGAACGGCCAGATGTGTCTGTCGTCTTCTTCTCCTTTTCTAAGTCCGGCGACACTGAATGGTTGACATGGGTATCCACATGTGAGGATATCGTGGTCTGGAACAAGTCTTTCTGGGTCATTTGCTAACTCCTTTACATCTTTAGCTATTGGTACATTGTTAAAATTCTTTGCGAGTATCTTGCGACACCACTCTTCAGTGTCGCAAAACATAATGGTCTTGGATAGTTCAGCCCAAGAAAATCCCAAGCTGAACCCACCAATTCCAGAACATAAATCTACATGTCTAAGTCTAGTGGTGGAACTCATCTGACCACTCCTCTATATCTGTATGTCCTTCTACATCATCATTCATTCTGTCGTAAACAGATTGTTCTGCTTTGATGGCAGCTTCAACGTAACTTGTAGCTTTCACCTCGACTACATCTTCATAGGTTACTCGAACCCTAAGGTAGTAAGTATCTTCTTTTTTCTTTTTACTCATCATTCATCCCCTCTTACATCTTTGATATCACTTCTCCAAATATCAAAAAGCCCATAACATTGCGAATTATATTCTTCTAATAAATTCTCAATAAATTCTTCTTTACTATGAGCCTTTCTAGTCGGATAAACTTTTCCTAAATCAAGAGTACAAGTATATATTTTTAATTCTTTTTTACTCATCATTCATCCCCACATTTACATCAAGATATCCACAAAACTGATCTGCCTCGTCACGATAAAACCATCTGCAATACTCAATCTTATCGCCAAACTTTTCATTGATCTTTTTTAAGATAGGTTCTGGAGGTCCCCATGCAGTGAAAAATTCCATGGTTACAATTTGGTCGTCTTCTTGATCTATCTCAACAGGCTCATCACCATAATTTATAGGATAACAATCCCATTTTGTTCCCCAATTTTTCCAACACCAATCATAATCCCATTTGCCATTTGGTAATGGTGCGATTGCGTTAAAAGTAAAGGGCACTTCCTTACCCTCTTCGTCTTTACCTTTTACAAATTCAAGAAACTTTTTTGTCGTTTCTCGATCCTTGAAACTTATGTATACTTCATTAGTGCAATGATTAGGCATTTGAATACTCCCTATATTGATCAATTAAATATTCTGCGTAGGTCTTCTGGAAAGAACCAAACTCCTTTTCAATAATCTCCAGAGCCTCACTATTAGATTTATCTAGTAATAAATCACCTAGACGATCTTCAATATCTATCGCCTCATTGTTAGAAAATTTACCCATTATTTTCTCCTTTCCAAGGATCATTTCCAAATGCTAAATTGCTAGTTTCAATAAATAAATATCCACCACCATTTCCTTCTGGGTCTTGAGAAATTACAAGATCAAGTTTCTCATCTCCCCTTTGTACTTTTAAAATAGTCCAAGGATCTCCATGTTCACAATCCTCAACATCAACTCCAACAATCCTAAAACCTATTAATGGTTTATAAAGTTTTTCATATGCGTTCATTTCAAATCCTCCAAGGTAAATGGTGTAATTTCAAGTTTTGGTTTTGGCTTATGGGCACTCCCCCCAAAAATTATATGATCAGAATAAATCTCCATAGGGACAAATGGTTTATCAGTTGTTTCACCATTGTCATAATCCAAACCCATAATTAGACCTTTTCCATAAATC
>MDTG01024930.1_pt1 | contig 33550 bp, 33 predicted proteins | sample 811421 | NCBI WGS metagenome assembly MDTG01 (sample SAMN05326645, study PRJNA326480) | marine metagenome | isolation source: seawater | place: Pacific Ocean: South East | collected 2011
ATGCCCTGAGTCAAAAGGGAAAAAAGACTAAAAACAGCACTATTGATCAACAGGGTTATTATAAATCCGATGGTCAAATAAAGAGCGGAATAAAGGAAAATCGTCTGGTAATCAGGATTTTCATCTTCAGTGGTGAGGACTCGTACCACTTGAGTAATTTGGGGTAAAATTTCACTTAAAATAAGCCCAATACTTAAAACCATCCCTGCCATGAGTACAGTAAATGCCATGTCCTTGCCGCTGAGATCATTTTGTTTAAAAAACACACGTTTTAAGATACCATAGGAAACGTAAATTACACTTACGCTTATGACTAAGGAAAAAATAATTTCGAATAATGCGAGGTAAAATAGTGGTGCATTCATATTAAAGGTTTAATGTAAAGTAAATCGGTTTGTAGTGGTCAGTCATAAAATTCATTTAAAGATCATAGTTCAGGAGTATGGGTGAGCACTATATTCCATAAATTCATATTTCCAATTTGTGGTGGCAAAGACCCTAAAGTATGGTTTGGTGCTGTGGTCTCCCAGACGGCATATTTCTTTCCTTGAAGCAGTTTGTATTTTCCTGAGGACGGCAAATTGATACCAAGTATTGAGTGGCGATAGGCATCGCTATTCAGTATGGCGACATCGTAATTGAAGGCACTAAATAAACTGAATAATAATACGGTTCTTGTATCACAATCACCTTTCAGATTTTGCATGAATCCCAATGGAGTTTGAAGGCCAAAAGCTTGCTGACCAATACAACAGTCTGGGCATTCACTCAATACCTCCTGAATCCATCCATCGTATGCTTTAGCCTCTTGACAGGGTTCTTGAAATACTAGTGAGTAAGGAATATTTTGGATACAACTGACCATCATTTCTGCAAATCTATCGGGCGTCATTACTTGTTGTTGGTAAATTTGGTAAAAGGCATCAAAGATTAAATCCAATCTCGGGCTACTTTCTTTTGCCATTTGGGCGTAGAGTTCTCCCCAAAAACTTCTGAGTCCGATAGGATTCATCATTTTATGACTGTTTTTAGCGTAAATTACGTCTTGATGACGTACGGTGAGATTAATACTATATGATTGACCGTAATTATTTTTCCATTTCCGGCCATGACGATATACCAAAACACTGTCCTGATCTTTGTCAATCCAGATTTTTTGAGCTGCATTAGGGATATCTTTTTTAAACTTTTCAATTCCGCTACTCCGATGGATTTTATGAATAAGGCTGATTAAGAGCAATAGAGATAAAACAAGAGAAAAAAATCCTCCGATTAAATAAATTTTATTGATAATGAACTTTTTCATACATCAAGTAATAAATTACAACCCCGCAGATCGCTATGATCAAATCGCCCCATTAGGCTAAAATGACCTGAATCTTGCACAAAAGCTAGGTCTTGTGTTGCGATAAAGGCACAAGAATAAACATTTGCCAAGTCAACGATATTTAATCCACCTGTTCTAGCTTGTATAATGGTCATTGGATCTTCCGGATCTCTGGTGATTACTCTCATCCATTCTGGAGTTTGAAAAAGGCCATCTTTTATAGCGTATGCTTGAGACATAAGTTCAGTCATACCATATTCACTTTGAATTTGATCTAAACCAAAGGACTCACTTAGTTTTTGATGTAATGCTGACTTTGTTAATTCAATTCGTTTACCTTTCATACCTCCTGTTTCGATGATTATAGTCTCTGGATTTAGCTCCCAAGAGCCAGATTCTGCCAAATCTATCAGTGCATATGATACCCCCAGTAAAAGTATTTTTTCACCCATACGACTTAGTTCGTGCATCAATTCGCGTAGTGCCGTTAATTTATCTAAATAGAATCCGCTATGAGGGTTCCCAGATTGCTCTATTAATGACTGGGCCATAAAAACTAAAGATGATCTGGAACGTTCCAAATACGAGGGCAAAAGCGCAAGAATCACGTACTGATTGATATCACCATAAACTCTTTTAAATTGAGTGGAAAAGCATTTAGTGTAAAATGCCAAATCGGGTATCCAGTGTATACTTGGTCGAGTTCCAGTAGTTCCACTTGAGACGAAATGAGTTTTAGTCTCAAAATCTCGATGCAATATTTTGTGGTTTTTGAAAAGATTTACCGGTAAAAAAGGGACTTCATTCAGCGCCGAAACCTCTCCGGGAGTTTTTCCAATAAAATCACAGTAGGTACGGTAAGGTGGTACGCTCTGATATTGTTCCTCGAATAGGGATAAGGCCAATGATTCAAATGCATTTTCAGACAGGGGGCTAAATATACTTTCTTTTACATGTTCGATAAGGCTCATGTTCGAAAATAATGAATAATACGCCAAGTTTTGTCTAAATTTAGATTAAGAAAAAGAATTATTTAATAAAAATTTTTTAGTGGACGGATAAAGTTAACTAATGAGCGATATTTAAGTATTATCTGAACTGCGCTTAAGTCAAAAACAGGATTTTTAGTTTTTCACTTTTCATGCGAGAAATCCTACTTCCGAATCTCATCATTAATTAAATCATAACGTTTTAGACGATGTTACGATATGGTTAATAATTCTAATAAATTTGACCTCAGATACTATAAAATGTATCTTTATATATTATCACCTAATCTTGTAAAATGAAGAAAAAAGACATCAAAATTTTGCTTGTTGACGATGAGCCAGATATCCTTGAAATAGTGTCGTATAATTTGATTCAAGAGGGGTATTCTATTGTCACGGCTGAAAATGGGCTACAAGCCCTGGATATGGCTAGGAAGCACAAACCTCAGCTAATAATTTTGGATGTAATGATGCCTGAGATGGATGGAATAGATACCTGCGAAAAATTACGAACTATTCCAGAATTATCTAAATCGATTATTACTTTTTTGACTGCGCGCGACGAAGATTACTCTCAGCTTGCAGGATTTCAAGCGGGAGCGGATGATTATATCACCAAACCGGTTAAGCCCAAGGTTTTGGTGAGTAAGGTAAAAGCTTTGTTGCGGCGATTTCAGGGATCCGAAAGATCGCAAAAATATTTAAATTTGGGTAAATTGATAATCAATTTAGAAGAGTATAAAATTATTTTGGACAAAGATGAGATGATGCTGCCACGAAAAGAATTTGAATTATTGTCTTTACTTGCTTCAAAACCAGATAAAGTGTTTAGGCGTAACGAAATACTTGATTTTGTCTGGGGAAATGAAGTTATCGTTGGAGGAAGGACTATAGATGTACATATTAGAAAATTGAGGGAGAAAATAGGTAATGATTTTATCAAAACTGTAAAAGGGGTTGGTTATAAGTTTGTTAAGCAATGATTCTGCTTAAATCTAAAACTGCCAAATTTGCCTTTAAATTGGGTGCTATAATAAGTATTGTGGCTATTCTTTTTGCGCTACTATTGTATTATGGTTTTGATGTAACACCCTCTTTATGGTTTTGTTTGATTTTTGGTGTTGGAATATTTCTATCTAGTTTTCTGATAATTCAATATTTTACAGAGCAATTTATTTATCTTCAAATTAAAAAGATTTACAAAGATGTTCAGGGCCTGGAACAAGCCAAGCTAGACCAATCCCCTATAACTACTGACCTCAATCTATTGACCCAGGAGGTTGAGCGATTCACTGAAAATAGGCAATTGGAATTAGCAACCTTGAAAGATCGTGAGGCATATCGACGTGAGTTTATGGGTAATGTATCTCATGAATTGAAAACACCCTTGTTTACGGTTCAGGGATATATATTGACTCTTATTGATGGAGCCATGACCGACAAATTAGTGCGTGAAAAATATCTCCAAAGGGCAAATAAAGCAGTTGAGCGCTTAATTTATATCGTGAAAGATCTCGATATGATAACTAAAATAGAAATGGGAGGACTCACCCTGAGTCATCAGTCATTTAATATAATTGAACTCGCAGAAAACTCCTTTGATCTTTTGGAAATGAAATCCCAAGCGAAAAATATTTCTTTAGTTTTTGATCGAGAATATGAGGATAATATTATGGTCAATGCTGATCGAGAAAGGATTCAGCAGGTAATGACGAATTTAGTCGATAATTCTATTAAATACGGTAAGCCAAGCGGTACGACAGAAGTGGCTATAACACAATTAAATTCAGAACGTTGTTTGGTAAGGATTACGGACAATGGCGAGGGTATTGAGGAAAAGCATATTGGCCGTTTGTTCGAGCGATTTTATCGCGTGGATAAGAGTGGTTCTAGATCTGTTGGCGGAAGTGGACTAGGTTTGTCTATCGTAAAGCATTTAATCGACTCACACGGAGAAAAGATTTACGTGGAAAGCCAAGTTGGTGTTGGATCTGAATTTTCATTTACTCTTAAATATGCTAAAGAGTGATTAGATTATCATGCTGGGGAGAAATAGACCATTTATGGTATTATAATAATTGTAGTCCATGTTACTTTATTAAACAGCATTAGTGAATGTTTTCATTCGTCTTTAATATTTAATTTTACAAAATATCTAATATGCGGCTGTGGGTAGTAAGAATAAATTAAAAAGATTTAGGGAAAACGAGACTTTTAATAATGTCATTCAGCCTACTAGAGAAATACTAGTGAATGGTTCATTCGATCTCAAGGGCCAATGGCGGCAGTCATTCTTTAAAAATGAACGACCTGTGGTTTTAGAACTTGGTTGTGGTAAGGGAGAGTATACTTTAGCATTAGCCGACAAGTATCCAGAGAAGAATTTTATCGGAATAGATATTAAAGGAGCACGATTTTGGCGAGGTGCAAAGACAGCACTTGATCAAAAAATGCAAAATGTTGCCTTTTTACGTATTCAAATTGAGTTGTTAGCTCAATGTTTCGCTGAAAGAGAAGTGGACGAAATTTGGATAACTTTTCCCGATCCTCAGATCAAGTACAAGAGGACTAAGCACCGGCTAACTAATTTGAAATTTTTAAAAATCTATCAAAAGGTACTAGACCCAAACGGTATCGTTCACCTGAAAACCGACAGTGAATTTATGCATGGATATACCCTGGGTTTATTACATGGATTGGATCAAGAAATTCATTTCTCGCAACATGATGTTTATGGAACGTTTGGATCGCCGGATTTAGTGACTTCTGTACAAACTTTTTATGAATCACAATACTTAAAGCAACAAAAGAAAATAACTTATGTTAGTTTTTCATTGCATGGACTCTATTGACTAACTTTAATCACCGTTTTTTAGCAGTTTATGGCAGGGGTATTCAATTTTTTTGTCGGGTATATAGCCGCCCTAATAGGGCTAATACCTCCTGGCTTATTGAATATGACTGCGGCTAAAATTGCTGTAAAACAGGGTAGAAAACCAGCAATCATATTTAGTTTTGGAGTTATTTTAGTGGTCTGCTCTCAAACCTTAATTGCGCTTTTTTTTGCTCGTTACCTCGAGGGATATAAGGAGGTTGTTAATATTTTACAAAAAGTTGCCCTTGGTATATTTTTGGCATTAACTTTTTATTTTTTTGTTTTGGCTAAAGATAGCAGGCGAGAAGTACCCAAGGGTGTTAAAAAATCAAAGACGAATCGTTTTTGGTATGGCGTTTTACTCGCTGCTATTAATTTATTGCCCATTCCCTATTGGGTATATATTAGTATCAGTTTTAGTGCTTTTGGTTGGTTTTTCTTGGAGCCAAGTTTGGTAGTTTGGGCCGTAATCGGTTCAGGTCTGGGAACTATGAGTATGCTATTACTATATATTTATTTTTTTCGACGTCGTTTGCCTGTGGGAACCTTTGGATTTAATGTAAATTTCTTTTTGGGTTGCATCACTTCTCTAGTTTCTTTAATAACTATTATTCGCATTGTCCAAAACTTGTAAATTAAGACAATTAATGAAAGTCAAAAGTGATTTTTTTCTTCAGGTTTACGAGATAGTCCGTATGGTGCCTCGTGGACGTGTTACAACCTATGGTGCTATTGCAAAAGCAATTGGAGCGCCACAAAGTTCAAGAACAGTGGGTTATGCTATGAATGCTTCGCACTCAATCCCTGACGTGCCCGCACACAGGGTAGTTAATCGGGTGGGCATGCTCACGGGGAAACATCACTTTCCAGGATCTGATACCATGCAGCGTTTGTTGCAAGAGGAAGGAATTGAGATTAACGACGATTGTGTGGTTGAATTTGAGCGATTATTATGGCTACCTAATACTATGTGAAACCCAACTAAAGGGTTATGTTAGGAGTAAATTTCTAGGTATATTTGCCTTTTAGAATAAATCTAAAACAGGCCTAGGCCATGGAAAAGAACGATATATTAAAGGTTTTAGATGGTTTGACGCTTCCGGGTCAAGGCCAGAGCATCAGTAAAAGTGGAGCTATAACCAACATAAATATCTTCGGACAGGAGGTCGTAATTGATTTGACCCTCAAAATTCCAGCATTACACGTAAAAAAACGCGTAATTACAGATATTACTGAAGCCCTCGAAAAGAAATTTGGGTCCGATTTAAAAACTCAAATCAATATTACTGTACCTCCCATGCCTAAAAAAGGCACACAATTAATTAAAGGGAGGCCTATTGCTGGAATAAATAATATCGTTGCTATTGCTTCTGGAAAAGGCGGTGTAGGAAAGTCCACTGTTACGGCTGGCTTGGCCGTTACATTGGCAGAAATGGGCTTTAGTGTGGGAGTTTTAGATGCAGACGTTTATGGGCCCTCGATTCCTATTATGTTTGATATTGCAGGCGCTAGGCCATTATCAATTCAAGTCGAGGGGAAGAGTAAGATGGCTCCAATTGTGCAGTATGGAGTCAAGATATTATCTATCGGGTTTTTCACTCAGCCCAATCAGGCCGTAATTTGGCGAGGACCTATGGCCGCCAAGGCACTCAATCAAATGATTTTTGATGCTGCTTGGGGAGAGTTAGACTTTTTACTCATTGATTTACCACCGGGCACTGGTGATATTCATTTGAGTATAATGCAATCTTTGCCCATTACCGGTGCAGTTGTGGTAAGTACGCCGCAAAATGTAGCTCTTGCCGACGCTAAAAAAGGGGTTGCAATGTTTGCCCAAGAAAATATTCAAGTTCCCGTCTTGGGGATTGTGGAGAATATGGCTTACTTTACACCAAGTGAATTGCCCGATAACAAATATTATATTTTTGGTCAAAGTGGTGCCCGACATCTGGCCAAAGATCTAGAAATTGAATTTTTAGGAGAGATTCCTTTAGTTCAAAGTATCAGGCAGTCTGGGGATGTTGGGCGTCCAGCAGCAATGCAAAGCGGCACACCAGTAGCAGAGGCATTTGAACTGATAACTCGTGAAGTTGTTCGCCAGACTGTTCGAAGAAATAAAGATTTGCCACCTACAGAGGCGGTAAAAATTACTACCATGGCCGGTTGTAGTGCCATAAAATCCGAATCATGAGTGAAAAATCATTGAATCATAGAATAGAACAGGCATTGTCAGAAATCAGACCGTTTTTACAGAATGACGGAGGGGATATTTCCCTGATTGCCGTAGAGGAGGGAAAAGTAACTGTACAATTAGAGGGGGCTTGTGTGGATTGTTCAGTCAATCAAATGACTTTAAAGAGCGGTGTAGCCATGACCATTCAAAAATATGCTCCGGAGATTCGAGAGGTAGTTAGTATGTGATTCAAGGGTCTTTAAATTACAATGTATGTTGTAAAAAGCTGGATCACTTTTTGATATGTTACTGGATAAAAAAGATAAGTTTGTGATTAAAACTGATATTATTATCATTGGGGCTGGACCAACAGGTCTTTTTACCGTTTTTGAGGCCGGTTTGCTTAAGTTGAGGTGTCACCTGATTGATGCATTGCCTCAACCAGGTGGTCAGTGTAGTGAAATTTATCCTAAAAAACCTATTTATGACATACCGGCTTATCCAGAAATTTTGGCTGGAGATTTGACTAAGAAACTATTGGAACAAATCTCTCCTTTTTCTCCCGGCTTTACATTAGGTGAACGAGCAGAGACTTTAATACCACAAGATGACGGAACTTTAATTGTGGAAACCCACAAGGGAACCTTACATCAAGCGCCAGTTGTGGCCATAGCGGGAGGGTTAGGTAGTTTCGAGCCGCGAAAGCCTCCATTACAGGATATAACTCGATTTGAGGATCACGGAGTTGCCTACTTTATAAAGGATCCTGAACTATATCGTGGTAAGCACGTAGTAATTGCTGGTGGTGGAGATTCAGCCTTAGACTGGAGTATTTTTTTAACAGATGTAGCTGCCTCAGTAACTTTAGTTCATCGTCGTAATGAATTTCGCGGTGCGTTAGACAGCGTTGAAAAAGTTCAGGAGCTCAAAAATGAGGGTAAAATTCAATTGATTACCCCTGGTGAGGTGGTTGGTTTAAATGGAGAGAATGTACTTTCAGCAGTAGACATAAAGACTCAAGATTCGCTAATTAAGCACCAATGTGACGCCTTTATCCCCCTTTTTGGTTTGGCTCCCAAGTTAGGACCTATTGCAAATTGGGGTTTAGAACTAGAGAAAAATGCCATTAAAGTGAATAATTCTTTGGATTATCAAACTAATATTCCTGGGGTGTATGCTATTGGGGATGTCAATATTTATCCAGGAAAACTCAAATTGATTTTATGTGGTTTTCACGAGGCGACTTTAATGTGTCAAAGTGCTTACAGGAGAATACATCCAGATAAAAGACACGTTATGAAATACACTACTGTGGGAGGTGTAGAGGGTTTTGATGGTACGAAAAAACAAGCGCCTAAAGCGGTGATTAAATCTATTGATTAAAACCGATAATATCATGTCTAAAGAGATCAATATTTGGATTACTGATCGTGATGGTCAAACTCATCAGATTATCGCACCTACCGATATGAATATGAATCTAATGGAAGTTATACGGGCCTATGACTTAGCTTCAGAGGGCACCATTGGTATTTGCGGAGGAATGGCAATGTGTGCATCCTGTCAATGCTATGTGGAGAGTGACCATGTTTTACCTGAACAAAGCGACGATGAGCGGGCTATGTTAGCCGAGGCTTTTTATGTTCAAGAGAATTCCAGACTCGGGTGTCAGTTATTTATGACTCGCGATCTCGAGGGGCTGCGCTTAAAAATATCACCAGAGAGTTAAACAACCGCGCTTCGATTGACCTTGTTGATTTCTTCCAATACACCGTCCCATAATTTTTTTCGGAAACTTAGTGCCTCCAAAGCCGTCTGGGTCACCTCTTGCCATTTGGTTTGATCTTTGCCGCACAGGCCCTCTATCATTTTTAAGGCTAACGGACCATGAGTATCGTCGTCGAGTTCAATATGGCGTTGAAAATAGTAGTTAAATCTATTCAGGTTTTCTTCGGGAAATTGCCTTTGAATAGACGAAATGATTGAGCTAAACATTTTAGGGATCAAATCCTCTCTTCCAAAGGTAAAAGCGGATGCAATTTTGTGTGCTTCGCCTGTTTCGATGACTGAAAACGTAAAACTTAAAAAGGATCTTACACAAGTTGGAATCTGAGTCATTGAGATTGCTTGATAAAAGGGAGTGCCATTGAATATTTTTTGTGTTAATTGAGTAATTTCATCGGCAGATGCTCCAGCATCCTTCATAGCATCGAGATACATTTCAAAATGGCTTTCACGTTCACCGTCCATATTCAAATCGGTTTCCTCAGCCAAAACAATTTCATTAATTAGATATCGTATCTCAGGACTACCAACTGGGACCCACGGCAATGTAGTGCGGGTCAATTTAATTTGAAGTGCTTTGAGCAGGGACATGAAATCCCAAACCGCATAGACATGATATTCCATGAAACACTGCAAATCTGATGGTAATTTGAGATTTTTATATAAAGGATGGTTAATGATTTCTTCTTGTGAGGAAGCAATGTCTTGAAGCACATTTTTGATCATGACAATTTTATTTCAAATTAAAAGGCTTTCAATAAAAGTTGAAAGCCTTTATCATCGATTTTTCTGATTTGATTATTTGAATGCGTTTTCGCCTGTTATGTCAAGTCCCGTAATAAGCAGGTGAATGTCGTGAGTGCCTTCATAAGTGATTACACTCTCCAGATTCATCATATGACGCATTATAGAGTATTCACCAGTGATACCCATGCCTCCCAAAATTTGACGTGACTCTCGAGCTATATTGAGTGCCATTTCTACATTATTACGTTTGGCCATTGAAATTTGAGCTGATGTGGCTTGGCCTTTATTTTTTAATTGTCCGAGTCGGAATGCCAAAAGCTGTGCTTTTGTAATTTCCGTAATCATTTCAGATAGTTTTTTCTGCTGTAACTGAAATGCTGCTATGGGTTTGCCAAACTGAATTCGTTCTTTAGCATAGCGAAGTGCAGTATCATAACAATCCATGGCCGCTCCAATTGCCCCCCACGCTATACCATAGCGCGCAGAGTCCAAACAACCCAGTGGGGCCCCCAAGCCGGATTTATTTGGGAGTAAATTTTCTTTTGGTACTTTGACATCTTGGAATAATAATTCGCCTGTAGCAGAAGCTCTCAAAGACCACTTGTTATGCGTTTCTGGCGTAGAAAAACCATCCATACCTCGTTCCACAATGAGCCCATGTATTCGACCAGCCTCGTCTTTTGCCCAAACCACTGCTAAATCACAAAAAGGTGAATTTGAAATCCAGAGTTTTGCCCCGTTAAGTAAGTAATGGTCTCCTTTGTCCTTGAAGTTAGTCATCATTCCTCCAGGATTACTGCCGAAATCTGGTTCTGTTAGGCCAAATGAGCCCATCCATTCTCCAGTGCTCAATTTTGGCAAATACTTTTGTCTCTGGGTTTCATTACCATATTTCCATATTGGATACATTACAAGCGAGGATTGGACAGAGGCCGTACTCCGAACTCCACTGTCACCGCGCTCAATCTCTTGCATAATGATTCCATATGCGATATGATCAAGACCAGCCCCCCCGTATTTTTCCGGAATATAAGGACCAAATGCACCTATTTCGGCCAAACCAGGGATTATAGATTTTGGGAATTCTGCCTTTTGTGCGGCTTCTTCAATAATTGGCGACACATCACGCTTTACCCAGGCTCGAGCGGCATCTCTTATGAGGATATGCTCTTGTGTTAATAAATCGTCGAGGTTGTAATAATCTGGCGCTTCGAATAAATCTGGCTTCATAAATCAACAATTAATGTGCAAAGTTAAAAATCCCCTGCTTAATGGCCTATATTTTCAAATAAAAATCATGCACTAAATTTCGGTACTCCTTTGTATAATTATGTCTTGTATTTTCGATAATGAGTTCACTGATTTCAGGGGAATATTCGTCCGTTTTAGTAATTTTTGATCTTACTTCTATCAATAATCTTTTTGGCGGACGTGATTTATTTCCGCGAACTGAAGTCATTCGCAATACTAGCATATCGTATTGTTTTAGGGTAAATAAAACTCTACGTTTCAATTCATGAGGTATGATCATTGCAAGACGGCCAAATGGGACTAATAAATTAGAAGCTCCTTTAATAAGGGTTTCTAAAGGCAGTGCTTCCGAGTTTCGAGCCATCGACCTTTGATCGCTTATTTTGAGCCTACCTTGATTGAAAAAAGGCGGGTTACAGATAATAAGATCGTAGTTGCCTTCACTTTCTTGGCTAAAATTCTGAAATGTGCCGTGGAAATTGAATAAATTATATTTCCAGTGACTATTTTGAAAATTATTGACACCCTGTTCATATGCATTGTGGTCTTGCTCGATACCATCAATTTCTGCGTTAGGGCATCTCTGAGCGAGCATTAAGGCAATAATTCCAGTGCCGCTGCCTACATCTAAAATGCGGGAAGTATTCGGAAATAAGTTGACCCAGGCACCTAGTAAGACACCATCCGTTCCTACTTTCATAGCACATTGATTTTGTTTTACAGAAAAATGCTTAAAATGAAAAATATCGCCCATTAATGTTATAAATCAAGTAATCCATTTGGTGTCTTGACTTTAATAATTTTAGCTTTACGGTTTATGGAAACGATGAATTCATCGATAATTGGGATAAGAATTTCTTTGCCTTCGACACCTATTATTTCAAATAGAGCCTGTGCCGTTTGATCGTTCACGCTATCTATAAACCCAACTTGGCCATGTTTTACGTCAATTACTTGAAATCCAATGACCTCGTGATAGTAAAATTTATCACCTTTCAATTTAGGCAATTGACTGAGTGGTAAATATAAATTACAACCTATGAGCTCTTCAGCACCTTGTTCGGTATAAACATCCTCAAATTGTATGCGCAGTAATTCGGATTTATGAAAGGCAATTTTTTCAATGAAAAATGGGACAAGTGTTCCATTGAGTTCAATGAATATCAACTTTAGATTAATAAGTTCTTCAGGGTTATCGGTATCTATCTTAGCAAGAAGGAGACCTTTAAAACTGAACTTCTTGACGATTTTACCAACGAAGTAATGATCCTTGTGGTTCATGGTTAGAGAACTACTCCTCCTCCTCTAGGTCGGCACCTTCTCCTGCTGCAACTTCTTCTGTGACAACCTCTGGTGTTGCTTCTTTTGCGTCAGCCTCTGGCGCTGCTTCTTCTGCTGCGGCCTCTGGTGTTGCTTCTTTTGCATCAGCCTCTGGCGCTGTTTCTTCTACTGCGGCCTCTGGTGTTGTTTCTTCTGCTACGGCCACTGGTGCCGCCTCTTCTTCGACAGCCTCTAGGGTTGCTTCTTCTGCGGCAACCTCTTTCGTTGCTTCTTCTGCAGCAGCTATGCGTGCTTCATTGATAACTTGTTCTGCTTTTAAAGCCTCAGCCTTGGCCTTTGCTCTTTCGTTAGCAATTTTACTAGTTTTATTGATAACTGCTTGCTCTTTTTCATTAACCCAAGTGTTAAATTTTTCTTCAGCCTGATCTTCTGTAAGCGCACCTTTTCTAACACCTTCTAAAAGATGTTTTTTCATTAAGACACCTTTGTATGACAAAATAGCGCGAGCTGTATCAGTGGGTTGTGCGCCATTTTGTAACCACTCTACTGCGTGATCTAGATTTATTTCAATAGTGGCAGGGTTTGTGTTTGGATTGTAGGTGCCTAATTTTTCAAGGAAGCGGCCATCTCTTTTGGCTCTACTATCTGCAGCGACAATCCAGAAAAATGGTTTGCCTTTTTTACCGTGGCGTTGAAGTCTAATTTTAACGGGCATATAAATTAATTTTAAAGGTACACGACCTTGGTTATAATTATCATGAGGCGGCAAAGTTATTCTTTTTTATCAATTATTAATTAATACAGTCAAATTATTTGAATTTATTGATATTTAATTGTAACGATATCTCCAAAACAAAAAATACTTATTTGGACTACATTATTCAAAAAATCATCAATTAGGTGCTATTAAATGTTAATGATTATTAAAAAAAAGTGCATTTCATCGATTAATTTAGCTTTTAGTCTGATAAAAAGATGTTTTTATATACGTTTGCCGAGTAATTCAATGTTATCGAAACATTACAACAAAACAATTTATTTAATTTTTAAAACCCCAAACATTATGAAAACTTTTAACCTACTTTTCGTATTATCGATTTTTATTTTTGCTAGCTGTGAGACAGCTGACTTGGCTCAAGAGCAAAATAATGCTGATTTGAAATTTGCCGATGACTCTAGTATTGTCCTTGTGGATGATGATCCGGCAGGAAATAATAATGACTATAGATTTACTGCATTCTTGAATGGTGTCCGTATTGATGGCGGAACTTTTCAAGTAAGTCAAACAGTGGATGAGTTAGTTTTGGTTGCTGAGAATAGTGAAGCATCATTCTCTATTAAAGTGCCAGCCGATATTCGACCCGGAGACTACACCATAGAATCATCTTCTATTCGTCCAGATGATTTTTCAGGAGTTGTCACATGGAACGGTGTGGCTGAGGATATAGTTCGTGGTGAAATGACTATTTTGACTCACACCATGGATAGTGGTAATATTATAGCACGATTCCGTTTTATTACTCGTAATTACGAGGTAAAACACGGCTTCATGAAATTTGTTTATTAATATTTAATCAATCGTAGTTTCGATAATTTCAATTATCTAAAATGATTAAGTCCGGTATTATACCGGACTTTTTTTTACTAAAATTTACTCATTCAATGAGTATTTAATTTAGGCTTATTGAATTTTCGAGTGATATAATTTTTTTAAATTCAGTTGTCCAATGTTTAAAACTTTATCATGAAATAGCTGGGGGAATTCTTACTTTAGACGGACAAAAAAATATACAACCGCACTCCATGTTTATTGTTTTTGACACTGAAACTACAGGATTACCCAAGCGCTTTAATGCTCCAGTTAGTGCAGTGGAGAACTGGCCTCGTTGTGTTCAATTGGCTTGGCAACTTCATGATGAAACAGGATCTTTAATATCACGAAATGATTTTTTAATTCAGCCAGAGGGCTTCGATATTCCATTTGACAGTGAAAAAATTCATGGTATATCCACCGAATTAGCATTGAAAGACGGTCAGCCAATAGCTCAAGTTTTAAAAGCTTTTAAAAAAGACTTGTCAAAAGTTCGCTTTGTAGTTGGACAAAATATTGGTTTTGATCTCAATATTATTGGTTGTGAGTTTTATCGATTGGGTGATGAGAAAGTTTTCTTACCATATAAGTTGTTGGATACATGTACCGAGGCCACAGCCCAGTTATGTCAAATTGCTGGTGGACGAGGAGGACGTTATAAATTACCCACCCTCACTGAATTACACCAGTTTTTATTTAATAATGATTTTGATCAGGCGCATAATGCCACAGCAGATGTTGTAGCCACGGCGAGATGCTTTTTTGAATTGGTTCGGCGAAGATATTTTGAGAGTGAGTTAAAGCAAATTAGCCCTAACTTCTTTGAGCAATACTTATTAAAGAATAAGGAACCCATAGCACCGATTTCATTTGAGCACCGTGATTTAAAAGAGGCCTCCAAGTTTTTGAGAAAAGAGAACTCCGTTCAAGTAAGTCCTGCTAAAGACTCTTCATCAGAAACCGATATTGCGATATTGCAGGATGAGCCATTTATACATTGTCATGCGCATTCACAATTTTCCATTTTGCAATCGACAGCCTCAACTCAAGATTTGATTCGAGCCGCAGCAGATGACGGAATGCCTGGAATAGCCCTTACAGATATTGGAAATATGATGGGCGCTTTTCATTTTTTACAACAGATTCAGCAGTATAATAATTCTATTGCAGAAGATCCGCTAAAACAACGGCTCAAAGGAATTGTGGGTTGCGAACTCAACGTTTGTGAGGATCATATGAATAGGAGTTACAAGGACAATGGGTATCAAATTGTATTCTTGGCTAAAAACAAAACGGGCTATCATAATTTGGCTAAGTTGTCTTCATTGGCCTACACTAAGGGGTTTTATTATGTTCCTCGAGTGGATCGAAAACTCATTAAGCAGTATAAAGATGGTCTGATTGTACTTACTGGTAATTTGTATGGTGAGGTCCCCTCAAAAATTCTCAATGTAGGCACGAAACAGGCAGAGGAAGCATTAATTTGGTGGCGGCAAGAATTCGGTCGTGATTTATATATTGAACTCATGCGTCATGGGCAGGAAGATGAAGATCGTGTTAATGAAGTACTAATTAAATTGGCACGAAAACACACTATCGGCTTGGTAGCCACTAATAATCTTTTTTACATCCAGCAACAAGATGCTAATGCCCACGACATTTTGCTGTGTGTAAAAGATGGAGAAAAGCAAAGCACCCCTATAGGCCGTGGCCGTGGCATGCGTTATGGCCTACCAAATCGTGAATATTACTTTAAGAATTCCAAAGAAATGAAGGCATTATTTGCCGATCTTCCGGAGGCTATTGCAAATACCAAAGAAATCTTAGATAAAATTGAGTCATTTACCCTATTTCGTGACGTTTTGTTACCTAAGTTTGATATTCCAAAAGAATTTATTGACCCCCTAGACGATGCGGATGGTGGTAAGAGAGGTGAAAATTCTTTCTTAAGGAATTTAACCTTTAGCGGGGCCCAGGATCGCTATGGCCGTTTGACAGACGAAGTGAAAGAGCGTTTAGATTTTGAGCTCTCTGTAATAGAAAATACTGGTTATCCTGGGTATTTCTTGATTGTACAAGACTTTATTGCAGAGGCCAGAAAAATGGGTGTATCTGTTGGCCCAGGTCGTGGTTCTGCCGCAGGAAGTGCTGTAGCCTATTGTTTGGGTATCACGAATATTGATCCGATAAGGTATGATTTACTGTTTGAGCGTTTTTTGAACCCGGATCGGATTAGTTTGCCCGATATCGACATTGATTTTGACGACGAGGGTCGATCAAAGGTTATAGAATATGTTATAGATAAATATGGTGCCAATCAAGTGGCTCAAATCATTACTTACGGAACCATGGGTGCGAAAAGCTCTATAAGGGATACGGCTAGAGTACTGGACTTGCCTTTACACGAGGCAGACCGTATTGCCAAGCTGATACCGAATATGACTAAACTCAAAAATATCTTTACCGCTTCAGAACAAGAGTGGCGGAATACCTACAGATCTGATGATTTACACAAAGTGAATGAATTAGTCACTTTAGCCGAAGGCTCTTCCTTAGATGGGCAGACCATTCAGCAGGCGCGAGTTCTGGAAGGTTCGGTCAGGAATACAGGTATACATGCCTGTGGGGTTATTATTACGCCAGATGATATCACCAATTTTGTGCCCATCGCGACAGCAAAAGATTCTGATTTGTATGTGACTCAGTTTGATAATGCCGTCGTGGAGAACGCGGGCTTGCTAAAAATGGACTTTTTAGGACTTAAAACTTTGACTTTGATTAAAGATACCGTGAAGCTTATTAAGGAAAAGTATAAAATTGAACTTATTCCTGATAATTTTTCGTTAGAAGACGAGAAGACTTATGCCTTGTTTCAAAAGGGAGAAACAGTTGGTATTTTCCAGTATGAATCTCCGGGTATGCAAAAGCACTTAAAAGATCTAAAGCCAACAATATTTGCGGATTTGATTGCCATGAATGCACTTTATCGTCCTGGACCTATGGAGTATATCCCGTCTTTTGTTCGTCGTAAACATGGAATCGAAGAAATCAGTTATGACTTACCGGAAATGGAGGAGTATCTTAATGAAACATACGGAATTACAGTTTATCAGGAGCAGGTGATGTTACTTTCGCAAAAAATCGCTGGTTTTACTAAAGGTGAGGCAGATATTCTTCGTAAGGCCATGGGTAAAAAGCAAAAGGCTGTTTTGGATAAGATGAAGCCTAAGTTTATTAAGCAAGCCGAAGCCAAAAATCACCCAGCTGAGATTTTAGAAAAAATTTGGAAGGATTGGGAGGCATTTGCGAGCTATGCATTTAACAAAAGTCACTCCACTTGTTATGCATGGATTGCTTACCAGACGGCTTACCTTAAGGCCCATTACCCGGCTGAGTATATGGCAGCTGTATTGAGTAATAATATGAGTGATATAAAACAAGTTACATTTTTTATGGAAGAGTGCCGTAGAATGGGACTTGAAGTCTTGGGACCAGATATCAATGAATCTGACTACAAATTCAGCGTGAACGAGCAAGGAGCTATTCGATTTGGGATGGGTGCTATTAAAGGAGTGGGGGCAGGTGCAGTAGAGACAATTGTACTCAATCGAGCTGACGGAGTTTACAAAAGTATTTTTGATTTGGCTAAGCGCATCGATTTACGCGCTGCAAATAAAAAGGCTTTCGAAAACCTGATTTTGGCTGGCGGTTTTGACAGATTTGACACCCACAGGGCTCAATATATGCACGATGATGGTGATGGAGTATGCTTTTATGAAAAGGTTTTGCGCTATGCGTCGCGATATCAAGAGACAGTGAATTCGGCTCAAGTAAGCCTATTTGGTGGCTCCAGTGACACTCAGATACCAGAGCCACAAGTGCCGCCATGCGATCCATGGGGCGCCATGAAAAAGCTTAAACAAGAAAAAGAAGTTGTGGGGATTTACATCTCTGGCCATCCTCTAGATGATTTTAATATTGAAATGAACGAATTTACTAATACGAAAGTATCAGATTGTAATCAGCTTGAAGCTATGGTAAACAAAGAAATTATTTTTGGAGGTGTGGTTAGTAATGTAGAACATCGAGAAAGTCGACAAGGTAAGGGATGGGGTATATTTACCCTTGAGGACTATCAGGAAAGTTTTGACTTTCGAATTTTTGGAGAGGAATATTTGAAATTTAGGCACTTTCTAGTGGATAATGCATTTTTGAACATTCGAGCCTTTGTTAAGGAAGGCTGGGTAAATCGAGAAACGGGACAGCGTGGAGCACCGCGGCTGCAATTCAATCAATTTCAATTAATACATGATGTTCTAAAAAATATGACAAAAAAAATCACTTTTCAAGCCTCGATTGAGGAAATTGACGAGGGTTACATCAAGACCATTACAGCACTTAGTAAAAAATTTAAAGGCAAAAAGGAAGTCCATTTGGCGGTATTTGACCGAGCTAAAGATATTCATTTTACAATGCATAGTCGAAGTGTTAAAATTGATATAAACAGGGATTTGATTCGGGTCTTAAAAGAAAAAAGAATCACTTACAAACTGAATTGAGGATATCAATTTTCGAGCTTTTGGAGAGTTCAGCTCGAAAAATGAATAGGTATGTGGAAGGAATCATTTACTGTAATGCTAACATCGAGTAAAGTGATGCTATAAAATGAAATAATTAGATCAAAAAAATTAACTTTGCAGCTTTAATTAATTGAAAACAATTTTTATTTTTAATCTAAACAATAACTAAATGGCATTAGAAATTACAGACGCCTCTTTTGAAGAGACCGTATTAAAAAGTGATAAACCAGTAATCGTTGATTTCTGGGCAGCCTGGTGTGGTCCATGTAGAATGGTCGGTCCTATTATTGAAGATCTGAGTAACGAATATGAGGGTAAGGCTATAGTTGGCAAAGTTGATGTGGATGCCCATCAAGAGTTTGCGGCTAAATATGGGGTGCGTAACATCCCCACGGTACTTGTTTTTAAAGATGGTGAAGTTGTCCAAAGGCAAGTCGGAGTCGCACCAAAAAACGTTTATGCTGAGGCCTTGGATGCACTTCTGTAGTTATCAGTGGAGTAAAAATAAGAGACCTGCCTTGAATGGCGGGTCTTTTTTTATCTTAACGACCTAAAAAATGATGAATATTTTTCATGAACAAACTTAAAACAGTCACTGAAAATAGTCCTTATGTCCATTTGGAATTAAGGTCCAAGCAAATTGTGGAGGGATTTATGACGGGATTGCACAAAAGTCCTTTTCATGGCTACTCTGCTGAGTTTGCTGAGCATAAAATGTACCATCCTGGTAATTCAACGCGGTTTATTGACTGGAAACTCTTTGCTCGAACCGAAAAACTGTATACCAAAAAATTCGAGGAAGAGACTAATATGCGCTGTCATTTAGTTGTCGACCAAAGTAGTAGTATGTATTTTCCATCTGTTGATAGGTTAGCAGGGGATGATCTCAACAAAATTGGTTTTACAGTTTTGGCTAGCGCCTCAATAATGCAATTGATCAAACGACAAAGAGACGCGGTAGGACTTAGCATTTACGATAAAAATACAAGTATACAAGTTCAAGCTAAATCTAGTGAGCGACACCATCAATTTTTATTGAGTCACCTAGAGAAAATTTGGCACGATGAGTCTCACGAAAAAATGACTGATACGCCAAGCCATTTAAACAAATTGGCCCAACAATTACCCCGTCGATCTATGGTGATTTTATTTAGTGATTTATTGATGAATGAGGAAGAGCGAGAACGAATTTTTGATGCGTTACGACATTTAAAATATCGAAATCATTCCGTAGTATTGATGCATACTTTCGATGGTAAAACTGAACGTGATTTTGATTTTGGGTTTGTGCCAAGGAAGTTCAGGGATTTGGAAACTGGGCTTGAAATATCGTTATTTCCAAAACAGGTTAGAAAAGCCTATCTGAAGAAATTAAATTATTATTTTGAGGATATTAAATTAAATTGTGCCCAGCATAAGATTCAATATGTTGAGGCAGATATTCAAAAGGGCTTTAATACCATCTTTACTGCTTTTTTAGTGGCCCGTCAGAAGTTTGTTTGAGCCGATTATTTTTAGTTTTTTTATTTGTGATAATAAAAATGAAATGTATATTTGCCAGCACTTGAATAAGCATCAAATTCTGTAATTCGCGCTGTTGCGTGATTCTACTCCAGTAAGTTGGAATTTTGGTCTGGTAGTTCAGTTGGTTAGAATACCTGCCTGTCACGCAGGGGGTCGCGAGTTCGAGTCTCGTCCAGACCGCAGCTAAAATGTTGTGTTGTGGCATGAAAAACGTGTCACGTGGTTTAGAAATAGACCAATGAGAAGCTTGTCCTTTTGGATGGGCTTTTTTTGTATCTTAAATTTCATATGATAATCAAAAATTATTATTTAGCCCGCATTGTTTTTGGAATATTAAATTTAAATGTCGTGCCCTTACCGACCTCAGATTCAAACCAAATTTTTCCACCATAAGTTTCAATTATTTTTTTTACGATAGACATTCCGATACCATTCGATTCTGGATTGTTATTTAGTTTTTGAAATATTTCGAATACGCGAGACTCGTATTTCTTCTCTATTCCGATTCCATTATCTTTTATATGGAATTCAAAAAAGCCTAAAATCGTCAAACATTTGATAGTCACTTTTGATTTTTTTTCATGATCTCGATACTTACAGGCGTTGTCCAAGATATTTTGAAAAATTTGAATGGCCTTAGTCTCATTTATATTAATCACTGGTAATTTTCCGACAATTTCAATTTTAGTTTTTGGATAACTTTTCTTGAGTTCTTCGATGAGATGACGCAGCAATGAATTTAAATCTACTTCTGCATCTATACCCGACCTCTGTTTTAATTCTGAATATCTAAGGGTGTCCGAGATTATTTTATCCATCTTAACAAGAGATTCATCCACGATTTCCAGATAAGAATGACTCATTTCGTCGAGTTTGTCCTGATTGTCCTCCTTGAGCCAATTCATCGCTGCAGAAATTGACCTTAGGGGTGTTTTTAAATCATGTGAAACGACATGCGCGTAATTACTTAGTTCGTCATTACTATCAGTCAGATCTGTAATGAGCTTTTCACGGAGATTTTCCAATTCTTTTAGTTTTGTAATATCTAAATGAATGCCTATTGATCCAATAACATTACCACTTATATCACGGTTTGGTCCGCCACTTACCAACATATATCTTTTCTTTTTATCTTTTGTCAAATATTGAATTTCATATATACTTGACTCACCTTCAAGTCTTGTTGCATTCATTTTCTTAATGCGTTCAGCTTCTGCTTTAGACACTAAAATTTCATTGCCAATATTACCGATGAGGTCCTCTTCATTATAATTGGTCATTTTTAAAAAGGCATTATTTGCTGTTAAAATACGATCCTCGTTATCTACCTCTAACAAACCAATTTCCATATTGGCAATAATATTTACATACTTTTCTCTCTCGTAATTTAGATTTTCATAGAACCTGGTTTCAATAGTATTATCAGCATAGGCCCAAAGATTTCCCATGAATTCTCCATCCTGATATACAGGTGCACAATGACGAGTTACGGAACGACCATCTTTAAGAATGAGTGTGTCATCGCGCACAATTTCATTTTGCTTAATGATTTCTATTGTACGCTCAGTGAATCTCTCGGATTTCGGAAAATACTGCTCTAAAATATCCCATAATTGTTCACGATGTAAACCTATGATTTTTTCTTTTTTGGAGGGCAAGCCCAATAAATCAATGAACTTTTGGTTTAATAAAGCAATGTGTTGATTTTTGTTTTCAAACGCAATTCCGCGAGGCAGATTTTCAATGATTATCTCCAAGCGTTCAGCTGAAAGTTTTAGGGCTTTATCTTTTTGCTGAATTTTTAATTCGTTGATTGAATTTTTTAAGCCAAGCGCGATAAAATTTGAAACTTTAACTAAAAAATCTAAATGACTTTTTGTGTAATGATTTTTTTTAGGATGTTCGGAATCAATAATACCTATTAGCTCATCGTCTAACAAAATAGGTACAGTTATTTCCGAAAATCTCTCAAATTCTTCAATTACATATTCAGGATTTTCGGAGGTGTCTTTAATAATTTTTGGAGTTTTTGAGGTCGCTACCATTCCTACTATACCCTCATTGAGATTTAACTTCAGAGGATTATCAATTTTATCGAAGCCCTCCAATTGTTCCTTAAGAGATGCAATCTGCACCAATTCATTATTTATTTTAGCATACAATACAGCATCATCAGTTTCGAGAAATTTTGCAATGGATTCAACAATTTTCCAACCTATTTCATAAAGATTATCGGTTTTTAATACCGCCTCAAATATTTCATTTTCAATTTTTAGTTGACGGCGTTCTTTTGCCTGGATTTCTTTAAGTTTTTCAACCGAGGTGATGTCTGTGGCTATCACTTGCAGCCCGTAGATGACTCCGTGTTCATCCTGCAAATGAGTTGTACGTACGTTGACTATTTTACGTTCTTTTTCTGCGGAAATAAAAGGAAAGTCGAATTTAAGAGGATCCTCTGTTTTAAACGCTTTTTCGAGTATTTTTTTTACTCGATCCCTGTTCTTCGGTGTAAAATTGTCAATATGATTCAGTCCTTGTTCCTCGAATTTATGACCACTTAAAAGGTATGCGGCCTTGTTGGCACTTAAAATGGATCCATCCTGTGAGAATACAAAAATGGCATCCAGCATATTATTCAGTAGAACCGACATTGAATACTCATGGCTTCGAATTTTTTTTGTGAGGTCTAAAATACGTTGCTCGATAATTTTTTCAGCGTTCGCTTTATCTTTTTTTTCGCGTTCGAGCGCCTTCTTCAGGATTTCGACTTCGTTCTTACTCATGACTTCAACCGAAAAATTCAATTATGAATTTTGTCGTTTTTTCTTTAACAGGTTAAATTTTTCATTTCAATATTGTCTGTGGTATCCAAATGCTTTTATTGAGGACCTTTCTGTTTTGATTCGGCCCAATATTTTATGATATTTTGCAAATTATCTTTAAAGGTGGAATAATCGACATGTTTCACGAAATATCCGCTAATACCAAGGTTACGACATTTCTTTAGGTCTACAATATTGTCTGAAGTGGTATGAACTATTACAGGGAGATCTTTTAATTTGTCTTTCCCGCGAATCATCTCCAAAAATTCAAATCCATTCATTACCGGCATATTTAAATCCAAGAGCACTATGTCTGTACCTTCATCATTAGTTTGTACAAAATAATCTAATGCCTCTTTACCATTTTCTGCTAGAATGATTTGCACAGGTACATCCATTAAGGATAATATCTTTTTTATTCCTAATTGTGCAATTTTGTCGTCTTCTACTACCAATATTTTCATGTACTTTGAATTAGCGTATATTTACGGTACTGAAAAATACGAAAAGAATCTCAAACTCTATTTTCGATGCTTGAAAGGTCCTATTATAAGTATTTAAATTGAGAGGATAGGGTTAAATTAAAGACACCGTTTACCTATGCTTTGGTTCGGATCACGTTTTATTGCATCATTATTAGTGATTTACTGTATTACTGCATCATGTGAACAATTAGTTACTAAAAAGTTTCAATTAAGTACCCGCCAAAATGAGCGAATGAATGAGGTTCAATGGAATAAAGTAGATCGTTTTCCAGCCCCGAGTTCATGTGACTTTGAAGCCGATTTAATTAAAACCTCTGAGTGTCGGTCGAAATTCTTGGCTCGTTCAATTGGTCGAGTACCAGAATTGCTAAGAGGGTTAAAGAATCGATTTGGGGATACTCTAAAGTTGAATCTATCTGTAGATTTTGAAGGTCATGCTAGCTTCGGATTGCGATTAAACAGTAAAGAAATAGTAAAGGGTTCAATCAATAAAGATACCCTTGTTTTAGATTTAATAAGTCGTTTAAATCAATGTATATCGAAAGAATTATGGATTCCCGGATTGAAAAGAGGAGTGCCAATTAGTGTGACTTTCCCATATGATTTAGTTTTGCAATAGACCAGTCTTTGTAATAATTCAGATAATAAAGTTTTAAATACTATGATAGATGAGCGCATTATTTTAGGAATTGATCCGGGAACGACCATTATGGGTTTTGGATTGATTAAGGTAGTGGGAAAACACATGGAATTTTTACAACTTAATGAACTCAGGCTGAATAAATATAAGGATCACTACACAAAACTGCGATTAATCTTCGATCGAACCATTGCTTTGATCGAGGCACATCATCCAGATGAAATTGCTATTGAAGCTCCTTTTTTTGGGAAAAATGTACAATCCATGCTCAAACTCGGAAGGGCACAGGGTGTGGCTATGGCAGCAGGATTGTCACGTCAGGTACCAATAACGGAATATTCGCCGAAAAAAATTAAAATGTCTATTACTGGGAATGGGAACGCCTCGAAGGAGCAAGTTGCTAAAATGTTACAGCAAACATTAGAATTAAAAGAATTACCAAAAAATTTGGATAGTACTGATGGCTTGGCTGCAGCCGTATGTCATTTTTATAATTCGAGTAAAATGCAATTAGGCAAGAGCTATAGTGGTTGGTCTGCATATGTTAAACAAAATGAGGATCGTATTAAATAGTTTATGGCCGGCCTCTATTTTCATATTCCTTTTTGCAAACAGGCCTGTCACTATTGTGATTTTCATTTTTCAACTCAGCTTAAACTAAAGCCAAAAATTCTCTGGGCCATGACCCAGGAATTACGAATGCGTAGCATAGAGATTGAGGGTCCTTTGCGATCAATTTATTTTGGAGGAGGAACACCCTCTATAATGATGCCTGAAGAAATTGAGCAATTGATTAAACTTAGTCAAATGTTTAGTGAAATGAGCCAGGGAAGCATCACCCCTGAAAATGATTACCAGCTAGCTAATTGCCACAATGGGGCGAATATCAATTCTGCTCTTGAAATTACTTTAGAGGTCAACCCCGACGATGTAACCTTAGCCCGATTAAGGTCTTGGAAAAATGCAGGTGTAAATCGATTGAGTCTGGGAGTGCAGTCTTTTTCGGAGAAGGACTTATGCTTTATGAATAGAGCACATAATGTAAGACAGGCAATTGATGCGCTTAATTGGACGGCAGAGGTATTCGAAAACTACAGTGTGGATTTAATTTACGGTATCCCTTTACGTAAAGATTCGGCATGGAAAGATAATTTGGCGTTAATCCAAAATTTCGCTCCAGTACATTTGTCCTGTTATGCCTTAACTCGAGAACCGAAAACGGCTATGGATCATTTCATTAATCAAGGAGTGATGCCTGAGTTAGATGAACAACAGGCACTAACTGAATATCGCGAATTATTGACCTGGGCTGCCGCCCAAAATTATGAGAATTATGAGTTTTCAAATTTCGCTAAACCCGGCTTTGAATCAATCAATAATATTGCTTATTGGTCGGGACGACCATATTTGGGTATTGGTCCCAGTGCCCATAGTTATAAGGGAACTACTCGAAGCTGGAATGTTGCCAATAATATAAAGTATATCAAGGCAATTGAACAAAATAAACTGCCTATTCGAAAGGAAACCCTGAGTTCGGTGGACCAATATAACGAGTTCGTGATGACCAGACTAAGGACCGCAAAAGGCATTGAAATGAGGCAACTTCTCGACCGATTTGACCAAAAGACTTGTGATAACCTATTAAAAATGGCCGATCGCCACATGAAATTAGGTCATTTGGTTTTGAAAAATGGGTGCTTGAAAGTTACCTCTGAGGGAAAGTTTTTGACGGATGGATTGGCCAGTGATCTATTCTTATTAAATTTAGGGTCATGAGGTTAGAATTAAAGAATGGGAATCAAAAATGGGTGATTGATACTGCTACGTGTGTAGATTTATCCATCGCCGTAGACTGTCAAAATGGGCGTAGCCCCAAAGCCTGGTATATCGATCCCCCCAATAAATCTACGGTGCATTTAGATGATTGGATCGGTAGCGTGGCGCAAGGGGGCCATGTGAATTTTAACAATTTGCGGATTAATCCACATGCTCATGGTACTCATACGGAATCTTTGGGACACATTACTCCTGATGAGTACCCTGTAGAAGGACTAATTAAAGACTATTTTTTTAGAGCATTAGTGGTAACTTTGGCACCAAATCAAGGGCCAAAAGGTTTAGAAATTTCGCTTTCAACTCTTAGAGAAAAAATAGAATCGGCTGATTCAGAATTTTGGCTAAAGGGACCTCAGGCTATAATTATACGGACCTCACCTAATTTAACCACCAAAAGGACTCAAATTTATGACCATAAGGGCTGGCCCTACCTCAGTGCGGAGGCTGCCACTTATTTAAGGGAAATGGACATTGAACATTTGCTGATCGACACCCCATCGGTGGATCCAGAGAGAGATCAAGGGGCTTTACTGGCACATAAGGCATTTTGGCATTGGCCTGAGTCTCCGCGCTATGGCGCTACCATTACCGAGTTTATTTTTGTACCAGATCAAGTAGATGATGGCCCCTATTTGTTGGAATTACAAATGGCCCCAATTGTCAATGATGCGAGCTTCTCTCGACCGCTGCTTTACCAAATGGAACCCCTAGACAGCTGTTGATTCTGTGGAATTTAATATTGAATCAATGATCGCTGCAGCTCATGTCGGCAATAATTTTCCATTTACCTTCGATCTTTTTAAAAATTACGATAAAGCTCCCACGGGTATCCCCCAAAGATCTCTTGAGGTTATAACGCCCCATGACCCAATAGGTATGTTTGGTAATCGGACTGATATCGACTAATTCGAAAAAAAGTTCTCCTGAATGCGCCGATGACGGGTATGATTTTTTGTAGTTGTCCAAGGTTTGTTGCCACCCTTTAGTTAAACCGGCTTGTCCATAAAATTTTAGTGAGTCGCTCTTCCAATAACCTTGCATGAACCCCTCTAAATCATTGTTGGACCAAGCATTTTGTTGCTCTAGCATGACTTGTTTTATGGCAAAAATATTTTTTTGGTGATTTATCTCAGTTTTTGAATCCTGGGAGTCTGAGTTTGGATTACACGCAACCGCGGCGGTCATAGCGAAAAGCAGATAGATTGATATTTTCATGTATTTGATATTGTATAAATTTACATTGAATTTTTTGACCAAGTAAAAAATTAAATATAATGGGAAGCTGATATTTGCGACATGACCGATATAACTATACTGACTTGCAAAGAATTTTTCACTCCCAAAACGGCCTCCGCTTACACGGATAACATTGTGCTGGAATATCGATTGCTCAAAGAGGCTTTGGAGCGGATAGGCCTCAGCGTAGAACGAACATATTGGGACGACCCAAATTACAATTGGTCACAAACAAGGGCAGTAGTCTTCAGAACTATCTGGGATTACTTTGAACGATTTGAAACGTTTTGGCCATGGCTCCAATCTATCCAAACTCAGACACAAATCATTAACTCCATGAAACTAATTGAATGGAATATTGATAAGGCCTATTTATTTGACCTCGCGCAATGTGGTATTCCAATAGTCCCATCTATCTTGATTAAAAAAGGGCAGTTTCAAAAACTCTCTGAAATTGCTAAAAAATGCGATTGGACTGATTTGGTTGTAAAGCCGACCATTTCAGGCGGGGGTTATTTGACATACAAATATGGTTACACTGACTTGGAGCGTTATCAAGCACAATTTGATGCATTAGTTACAGAGAGAGATATGTTAGTTCAAGGCTATGTTTCAAGTATTACTGAAAAAGGTGAGGCCTCATTGATGGTATTTGGTGGAGAGTTTACCCATAGTATTTTGAAAAGAGCTAAGGTTGGAGATTTTCGGGTGCAAGATGACTTTGGCGGTACGGTCCATCCTTATCAACAGACGCCTGCTGAGGTAGCTTTAGCGAAAAGAGTGATGAAACAATGTCCTGAATTACCAATTTATGGACGTGTTGACCTTGTTTGGGATAATCAAGATCGGCCAATGGTCTCAGAACTCGAAATTATTGAACCTGAATTGTGGGTTCGCAAAGCCCCTTGGTCTGCCGACATTTTTGCTAAGGCCATTGCCTCCCAACTGCTAATCAACTAAAGAATTATCTCAGAGGATTTTACTAATTAATGTTATTCGAAATTACTTCTTCGCATTTGATGCGAAATGGTGAAAGAAACGCGGAATAGTTTCAATACCCTTGAGATAATTCCAAACCCCAAAATGTTCATTTGGTGAGTGAATGGCGTCACTATCCAGACCAAATCCCATAAGTATTGTTTTGCTGTCTAATTCCGATTCAAATAGTGAGACAATTGGAATACTTCCTCCGCTACGTTGGGGAATTGGTGACACTCCGAAAGTGTCTTCATAAGCGGCGGCGGCGGCGCGATAACCAGGATGATTGATTGGGGTCACATAGCTTTGGCCTCCGTGGTGCGTGGTGACCTCAACTTTAACGCTTTTTGGCGCAATTGACTTAAAGTACTGGGTAAATAGGACTGAGATTTTTTCCCAATCCTGGTTGGGTACCAAACGCATACTGATTTTGGCAAATGCTTGACTTGGAATAACGGTTTTAGATCCTTCGCCGTTATATCCGCCCCAAATGCCGTTGACGTCTAAAGAGGGTCTAATTGAGGTCCGCTCGTTTGTACTATATCCTGATTCACCGTGCACTGAATCAACATTAAGCGCTTCACAATAAGCCTTTAAACTAAAAGGGGCCTTTGCCATTTCATCACGCTCTTTCTCGTCAAGTTCCTGCACATCATCATAAAAACCTGGAATTGTAATTTTATTGTTTTTGTCTGAAAGCGAAGCAATCATCTGGGTTAAAATATTGATGGGATTAGCTACCGCGCCTCCGTAAAGTCCACTGTGAAGGTCTCGATTAGGACCAGTAACTGCGACCTCCATGTAAGAAAGCCCTCTCAGTCCAGTAGTAATGGATGGAATATCGTTTGCAATCATGCCCGTATCACTAATCAAAATGATGTCGTTTTTCAACATGGATTTATGCTTTCGAACAAAAATCCCAAGGTTTTGACTTCCCACTTCTTCTTCACCTTCAATCATAAATTTGATATTACAAGGTAATTGATCGGTTTTAGTCATGAATTCCAATGCTTTGATGTGCATATACATCTGGCCTTTGTCATCACATGCTCCTCTGGCAAAAATGGCACCCTCAGGATGCACCTGTGTTTTCTTTATTACTGGATCAAAGGCATTGCTATCCCACAGCTCAAGGGGGTCAGCAGGTTGTACATCATAGTGACCATAGACTAGAACAGTAGGCAGTAGAGTGTCGATTATTTTTTCTCCATAAATAATTGGATTTCCTAAAGTTTGCTCGATTTTTACTAAGTCGCATCCAGCCAATTCAAGTCGTTCAGCTACTAGTTCTGCACAGGCTATCACATCATTTTTAAAGGTTGAATCCGCACTCACCGAAGGCAAGCGTAACAACTCGAATAGTTCTTCTAAAAATCGAATCTTATGGGTTTCGATATATTCTTTTGCCTGGGTCATGAGTCATCGAATTTTATCCAATTGCAAAGTTACAAAAAGTGTCAATTTTTGAAATAGCAATCTGTGTTAATTACAAAACTATATGTATATTGCCACCCCTTTTTGGGCCTTGAGAGCCCGATAATTTCTATTGCGGCTGTGATGGAATTGGTAGACATGCTAGACTTAGGATCTAGTGCCGCGAGGCGTGGGGGTTCGACTCCCTTCAGCCGCACAAAACCCAGAACAAATTCTGGGTTTTTTTATGTTTTTTTGTCTTACTCTTGGCAAACAGGCACAGAGAAAATTAGTTATTGCTGTCATATTTTAAAAGACTCCGGACGAATTATAAATCCAAAACCAGTCCTAATAACTCAAGAAAAGTATCAGTCCTCTTTAGTTTCTAGATCAAATATTTTCAGGATTTTATGAAATTTAATCGTATTTAAATATATTTTTAAGTGTATTGAAATCAATTCTTTGGAATAATTTTTGTCAATATCATAAAAACTAACATTGAAATCTATTCAGTATGCAGCGATTATTTTATAGTATATTAATTTTTTGTCTTCCAATTGGGTTAAAAGCACAAAAAATATTCAGTACAGATTATGCCCATCAGGCTAATATTCTGGTTTTTGTTACTGATTATGCTCATCGAGCAGACCTATTGGTATTTCGGACTCAATTTCCTCACCAGGCTAAAAAAAATTCTGGTCTTTGGTTTTTTACCCAATACAGCCATCAAGCAGATCAATTAATCTATTTTGTGGATTATCCTCACCAAGCCGACTTATTGGTTCATTTCGTAAATTATGCCCATCGAGCTAAATGGCAATCGAGGACCAAAAAACACTTGATGTTTCGCTGAGCCCGCCCTTTTCGCTATATTTATAGCAGTTAAATTTAGCTCGCTAGCTTATGTCCCAAGATCGATTTTTAGCATTACCAAAGCTTGAGTTACCTAACTCTTCTGGCCATGTGTCGGTAACGGCACCCAGTAATATCGCTTTAGTCAAGTATTGGGGCAAAGAATCAGTTCAAATTCCAAAAAATGCAAGTATCAGTTTTACACTCAAAGAGTGTTTAACCAAGACATCTCTTCATTATAAGCCTATTGAAATTATGGGAGAACAATCCAAACGTACAGTTGATGACGTATCGTTTGAAGTTTATGTCTCTGGGGTATTGAAACCAGAATTTGGTACTAAGATTCAAATCTTCTTCCAAAGAATTAGACCTTATTTACCTTGGATTTATTGTTTTGATTGGCGTATAGAGACAGATAATTCTTTTCCACATGGTAGTGGCATCGCGAGTTCAGCTAGTGGTTTTGCTGCTTTGGCAGGAGCACTTATGCAATTGGAAGGTACTTGGAGCCAAGAAGAGCAGTCTGAGAAATGGCTGTATGAAAAAACCTCTTTTTTAGCTCGACTTGGCAGTGGAAGCGCAGCCAGATCAATATCCGGCCCATTAATGTACTGGGGTTACCACCCCAATTTACCCAAGTCTAATAATTTATTTGCTGTAGCATTAACACAAAATTTATCTCAGGTTTTTTTGGATTATCACGACACTATTTTATTAGTAGATAAGGGGCAAAAGGCTGTGAGTAGTTCGGTAGGTCACAATTTGATGCATGACCATCCGTTTTCTTCCCAAAGATTTGTTCAAGCCCAGCATCATATCGAACGATTATTGGGGATTTTAAATTCTGGAGATCTTGAAGCTTTTTGTGATTTGGTCGAGACAGAGGCGCTAACACTGCACGCCATGATGATGACCTCAAAGCCTTCGTATATTTTGCTGAAACCCAATACACTAGCCGTAATCGAGCGCGTTAGAGCTTACAGAAAAGACTGCCAAATACCGGTATGTTTTACCCTAGATGCAGGTGCTAATGTACACTTACTTTATCCTTCGGCTTGTGCTTCAAAGGTATTACCATGGATCAAAGAAGAATTGAGTTTTTTTTGTGAAAATGGCCAATATATTGAAGATAAGGTTGGAACTGGGTTAGAAATAATTTAATTTTAGCTGAAAATACATTATGAAAGGTCCTTTGTTCTATTCTAAAATTTTGCTCTTTGGTGAGTATGGTATCATTAAAGATTCTAAAGGACTCTCCATTCCATATAATTTCTATAAAGGAGCGCTTATCATACCAGAAGAGCAAACTGAAAAGACAATTCTGTCGAATAAAAAGCTCATGGCGTTCTATGATTATTTAGTTCAGAAAGAGGACAAGTTAACAGCTCTACCTTATTTTGATTTAAACCAAATGAAATCCGACCTATCATTAGGTCTTTATTTTGACTCGAGTATTCCTCAGGGGTACGGCGTAGGCAGCAGTGGAGCAATTGTGGCAGCCATTTACGATCGTTATGCTCTCGATAAAATAACAGTTCTTGAAAATCTGACTCGCGAAAAATTACTGAGATTAAAGGCAACCTTTGCCGAGATGGAGTCCTTTTATCATGGTAAGTCTTCAGGCCTAGACCCTCTTAATAGTTATTTAAGCTTGCCTATTTTGATTAATTCTAGTGAGCAGATTGAGCCGACAGGGATTCCGTTACAAACGAATTCTGGGGGTGCTGTCTTTTTATTGGACAGTGGCACGACTGGTGAGACTGCCCCTATGGTTCAATTATTTATGGAAAAGATGAAGCAGGAAGGATTCCGCAGTATGCTGAAAAACGAATTTGTGCGCTATACGGACTGCTGCGTTGAGGATTTCTTAGAGGGCAATATTAGTTCCTTATTCGGGAATATCAAGCGCCTATCAAAAGTGGTCCTCGATCACTTTCAACCCATGATTCCTAAACAGTTTCATCAATTATGGCAACGCGGTTTAGACACCAATGCCTATTATTTGAAGCTTTGTGGCTCAGGCGGCGGCGGTTATATGTTAGGTTTTACTCAAGATTTAGCTAAGGTAAAATCTGTTTTTAAAGACTACAAAATTGAGGTGGTTTATCAATTTTAGATTCCTAAAGGCGGGCTTATGATAACACGCCCTCAAAAAATATTTTTACTCAAATTGCTTAGTCTTTTTTCTGTTGTTAGGGGGTACGCAATTGTCCTGATGATATTTGCTCAAATATTGACTGCTGCATTCATCCTTGTACCCGACCAAGATTTAAAAAGCGTTGTTTTTTCCGGAGATCTGTGGCTGTTGATTTTAGCATCGAGTTTATCCATTGCTGCGGGTTATATAATCAATAATTTTTACGATCAGGAGAAAGACTTGATCAATCGACCCATAAGGAGTAGACTAGATCGCGTGTTACGTCAACAGACAAAGTTATCGGGTTATTTTATTTTAAATTTTGTTGCAGTCCTGTCTGCGAGTGCCGTTTCCTTTAATGTTGCTTTATTTTTTTCGGGCTTTATTGTCATTATGTGGTATTATTCGCATCGCCTGAAAAAAATACTTTTTTTTGGTAATTTAACTTCGGCTATGCTTTCGGTCATGCCTCTATTTGTACTTGTGATTTATTATAAATCCTTCTCACCTATAATTGCCGTTCACGCATCATTTTTGTTACTGCTTCTGGCTTCTCGAGAATTACTTAAAGATTTAGAAAATCTAACTGGCGACTTAATTCAAGGTTATAAAACTATACCTATTGTTTATGGTATTAGGATGACTAAAATACTTGGTATTATACTCATTGGTTTGACGTATGTTCCTACATTCGTTTTAATTAATAATAACGCAATTGAGGGTATGAGGTATTACTTTTATGCTACCATGGTTATCCTGCCTTTAGGCGCTGTTTTGTTATGGAGGGCCAGTGATAGAAAGGACTATTTAATCTTGCATGCAATATTACGCTTGGGTATCATAATTGGGGTTTTAAGTATTTTTCTAATCAATCCAACAAGATTGATTCAAGGATGGTTTTGAGCATGCGAAGTTAAATTTGGCATTACGTTCATTCTAAACAATACTTTCCAAACCCATAAACTGACTTTATTTATTACCTATCTTTACTAATTCTAATATTCATTCCTGTATAATGGTCAAAAAAA
>MDTG01413681.1_pt1 | contig 33542 bp, 25 predicted proteins | sample 811421 | NCBI WGS metagenome assembly MDTG01 (sample SAMN05326645, study PRJNA326480) | marine metagenome | isolation source: seawater | place: Pacific Ocean: South East | collected 2011
ATTTCAAGAGATTATAAATAAAGGTATTGAGTATTCTCAAGAGAATAAGCTTGTAACATTTGGGGTTGTTCCACGTTCTCCCGAAACAGGTTATGGATATATTCAGGGAGAAGTGCCATGCAATAAAGATAGTGTAATTGGTACTAAGGTTAAAAAATTTATTGAAAAACCAGACTTAGAAAAAGCAAGGAAGTTTATAGAAGATAAACGTTTTACATGGAATAGTGGGATTTTTTTATTTAAAGCAGAGGCTTTTTTAGAAGAAATAGAGAAATTTAGCCCGAAATTAATGAAATTTTGTAGAGAATCTATAAATAAAAAATCAATTGATTTAGACTTCTATAGATTAGATGAAAATTCTTTTAGTAAATGTCCTGATATATCAGTTGATTATGCTGTACTCGAAAAAACGGATAGAGCTATTGTTTTACCAATGGATCTTTATTGGAGTGATGTCGGTGATTGGAAAACAGTTTGGGAGAACTCAAAAAAAGATCAAGAAGGTAATTTTGCTGATGGAGAGATAATTATTCAAAAAACAAAAAATTGTTTTATCAGAAGTGAGGATAGATTATTTGTTGGGATTGGTTTAAAAGACTTAATAATAATAGATACAACTGACGCTTTGCTCGTCGCCAATAAGAATAATTCGCAAGAGATTAAGAATATTGTAAATAAACTTAAGGATAAAGGAATATCAGAAGGTCGAGAACATAAGAAAATATTTAGACCTTGGGGATTTTACGTTTCAGTTTTAGAGGATTGCCTTTGGAAAGTTAAATTAATTTTAGTAAATCCTGGACAAAAACTTTCTCTGCAAAGGCATCATTTTCGCTCAGAACATTGGGTAGTTGTTAATGGGATAGCAAAAGTAGAAATTGATAAAAAAGAAATTATTCTTTATAAGAATCAAAGTTGCTATATCCCTCAAGGTTCAATTCATAGATTATCTAATAATGGTGAAGTACCTTTAAAGCTTATAGAGGTCCAAAGTGGTTCTTATGTTGGAGAAGATGATATTGAAAGATTCGAAGATAAATATGGAAGGATTTCTTAGCATGATACTAAAAAACTTTATCCAAAAATAAAAAGGATAGTAAGTGCTTTATTAGATTAATTTCCAGATTTTCCTAAGTAAATGAATTTTCTTAATTAAATTTTCAATCCTAATTATTTTAGTTATGGACAAATTAGTTCTTTTTTATAAATTAAAGAAATTTATTAATTATTGGTTATTTTGTTTATTACGATATTTATTATTCCTATACGATAAACAATATATGAATCAACGTTTTCTTTAAATATTTAGATAAAAATTAATATGATATTTATATTTGGATATAGGTCTTTATTTATTATTTGTTTATTAAATACCTTCAAAAAGTTATTTTTATATGTAATTTTTTTATTTTAAAGTTATGAATTATTAATATTTATAGTAAGTAATAAATTTTTAAAATTTATTTTTATATTTTTTAAAAAATAATCTATAAGATCTGTTTTATGCACTTTTTATTTAAACTGTAATTTTATAGTCTAATAATATCGAAATGAATAACTTTAAAGTATTAATTTATTAAGAGCCTATTTTTATAGAATAAATTTATTTAATTATAAGGATCTATTAGACATATTAAGTCTTATAATTTTAAACGAAATTTAGAAATCTTAATGATATGTCTGTTTCTTACAAAACCGCACTTATTACTGGTATTACTGGGCAAGATGGGAGTTATCTAGCTGAATTTCTTCTTGCAAAGAATTATATTGTTCATGGGATTAAAAGAAGGTCAAGTAGTTTTAATACTTCTAGAATTGATCATATTTATCAAGATCCTCATATTGAAAATTCTAATTTCAAATTACATTATGGTGATTTAACTGATAGTTCAAATTTAATTCGAATAATACAAGATGTTAAACCAGATGAGATTTATAATTTGGGTGCCCAAAGTCATGTAGCTGTAAGTTTTGAGAGTCCTGAATATACTGCCAATAGCGATGCTCTTGGTACATTAAGAATTCTTGAAGCAATAAGGATTCTAGGTTTTATAAATAAGACAAAATTTTATCAAGCAAGTACTAGTGAATTATACGGTTTAATTAACGAAAGTCCTCAAAATGAACAAACTCCTTTTTATCCGAGAAGTCCTTATGCAGTAGCTAAATTATATGCCTATTGGATTACAGTTAATTATAGAGAAGCTTATGGGGTTTTTGCTTGTAACGGAATTTTATTTAATCATGAAAGTTCTAGGAGGGGAGAAACCTTTGTTACAAGAAAAATAACGAGAGGGTTAAGTAGGATTTCTGTTGGTTTAGATAATTGTATTTATTTAGGAAATTTGGATACCCTTAGAGATTGGGGTCATGCGAAAGATTATGTTCAGGCACAATGGATGATGCTTCAAAAAGATAAGCCAGAGGATTTTGTAATAGCTTCAGGAAGGCAGGAAAGTGTGAGAACCTTTGTTGAGATTGTGGCTAAAAAACTTGGATGGATGGGAATTATTTGGGAGGGCAAAGATCTTAATGAAGTTGGTCGAAGAATGGATACTAATGAAATAGTTATTAGAATAGATCCAAGATATTTTCGACCTACTGAAGTTGATCAATTAAGAGGAAATTCATCCAAGGCTAGAGAAATTCTTGGTTGGATTCCAAAAATAACTTTGGAAGAAATGATAGATGAAATGATAGAAAATGATCTTAATGAATCTAAAAAAAATCTTCATCTTAAAAATAATGGGTTTTAAGCAAATAAATTTATTAATTATTAAAATGTTTTAATGAAATCATCCAAATTGATAAATCCAAATGAAATCATATATTTAGCTGGCTCTTCAGGCATGGTTGGTAGATCTTTATTGAGATTATTAAAAGAGTCAAGCTATGGATTGGAAAAATATGGAGGCAAGTTACTTACTCCCTCAAGAAAAGAGCTTGATTTATTAAATACAGAAGAAGTCAATAATTGGTTTGATAAAAATAAGCCCTCAATAGTAATTCTGGCCGCCGCAAAAGTGGGAGGCATTTATGCAAATGCAAATTTTCCTGCAGATTTCTTATATGAGAATCTAAAGATCCAGATGAATGTAATAGAGGCAGCCTGGAAAAACAGAGTAAAAAGATTTCTTTTCTTAGGAAGCAGCTGTATTTATCCAAAATATGCTAGACAGCCTATAGAAGAGGAATCTTTATTAACAAAGTCTTTAGAATCAACAAACGAATGGTACGCAATATCAAAAATATCTGGCATTAAACTTCTTCAAGCCCTGAGAAAACAATATAATTTTGATGCTATTTCTTTAATGCCAACAAATTTATATGGTACGGGGGATAATTATCATCCAACAAATAGTCATGTAATAGCATCACTTATTAATAAATTTTGTAATGCAGTTAAATTTTCTGAAAGAGAAGTTGTATGTTGGGGGACAGGAAATGTTCTAAGAGAATTTTTGCATGTAGATGATCTTTCAAGGGCAATATTATTTGCCCTTGAGAATTGGGATCCTAGTTCGGTAGGTGCCCCTGCTTATATAAATAATGAACCTTATACATTTTTAAACGTTGGCTCTGGAGAAGAAATTTCTATAAAGGATTTATCTGAGATGATTGCTAAAAAAGTTGGCTTCAAAGGAAAAATAATATGGGATCAAACTAAACCTGATGGAACACCAAGAAAATTATTAAATATTGAAAAAATTAGAGAAATGGGTTGGGGGCATAAAATTAGTTTGGATGAGGGGTTAAATAGAACAATTAAAGAATTTCAGGATAATAATTTTTAGAATTTTAAATTTTTTATTCAAAATGATTTGAATATCTCCAGGCATCACAACACATATCATTAATATTTCTTTTTGGAGACCAATTTAAAAATTTTAGAGCCTTTCTATTGTCCGCTATGGTTATTGCTGGATCTCCAATTCTTCTTTTTTTAAATTCATACGGGACAGAAATATTATTAACTTTTTTAAATGTCCGTACGATTTCCATAACGCTATTTCCTGTACCTGTCCCTATATTAAAAGAGTTAATCTGAGGTCTGTTCTTATCGAGGAAATTCAGGGCTGCTATATGAGCATCGGCTAGATCCATAATGTGAATATAGTCTCTTATACAAGTTCCATCCTTTGTTGGCCAATCACCTCCATATATTGGAAGCTTTTTGATTCTACCCTTCGCTACTTTTAAAATAATTGGAAATAAGTTAGTTGGAGTAATTAATGGATTTTCACCAATTAGCCCAGATTCATGAGCCCCTACAGGATTAAAGTATCTTAAATTTGCAATTTTCCACTTTTTGATATCCGATAAAAATAAATCTTCTAAAATCTTTTCAATTGCTAATTTAGTTTTCCCATAAGGGTTTATTGGATTTCTTGGACTGCTTTCAGTAAAGATCCCTTTATCATTTGGTGCATATAAACTTGCACTACTGCTGAAAACTAATTTATTACAATCAAAATCATTCATTATCTCTAGTAAATTAAGTGTAATGTTTAAATTTTCTCTCCAGTATCTTAATGGCGTAATTACAGATTCTGTAACAGATTTAAGTCCTGCAAAGTGAAATACTGCATCAAAAGTTTTATTTGTCTCCGTAAAATCATTAAAAACATTTTTGAGAAAATCTTTATCTTTTAAATCACCCTTTTTAAAAATTAAATTGCCTTTATTTTCATAATTACTTAATTTTAAAATCTTATTAATTTTTAAGATTGTTTTTTCAGAGCTATTTATTAATGAGTCTATGACGCAAACATTATTACCATCTTTAAGAAGCTGTATGCATGTATGGCTTCCTATGAAACCACATCCTCCTGTAATTAATATGTTTTTCATTATTGAAATTTTAAGAAATTAACTTTAAATTGACTTAAAAACCATAAATCAATTTAGCAAAGTATTAGTTACTATAGTGTTCTCAATACCAACTTATAAATAATATTCACCATCTTCAACTGATATTTTAAGTTTAAAGTCCATCCATTTTTCTAATCTTTCTAAATTTGTATGAATAGAAATATTAATGCAAATCTTGAAGTTTTTAAATATTTAATTGTATTTTTATCCAATTCTTTTTATCAATCTTATTTTATTAAATGTAATTTTTAAAAGTATAAAATCAAAAAAAATAAAAAAAAAATTAAATTTAAATTTAAAAAAATATTTTTAAAAACAGAATATTAATTTAAAACCTTTATTAAATTTATAATTATTCTTTAAAAATTTTATATAAAAGATGGATATTATTTATCTAAACTTCAAAATTAATAATCCTATTAGTGCTAAACCTAATTGCAAAACAAAGCAAAATAAAATTGTTTGTTTATAATTAAATCCAAAATCAATAAGTCTGTGGTGTATATGATTTCTATCTGGATAAAATGGAGATTTTTTTTCGCTAATTCTTTTAAAAATCACATAGGTCATGTCTAAAAGAGGTAATCCAATAAGAAATACCTTGCCTAAATTATTTATATAGTTAAAGGTTATATCAACAGGAAATAATTGTGGGTTAATACTTAATAAGGCAATTAATGATCCTATAAAAAAAGATCCTCCATCACCCATAAATATTTTTGCTGGATTAAAGTTATGTAATAAAAAACCAAAATTAGAACCAACTATTCCACAAAGTACTAAAATAATAAAAACATTTAAATCGCTGCTTAAACCTAAAATTAAAAATCCCAAACTAATAATTATTGTTAATCCTGATGCAAGGCCATCTAGACCATCAATCCAATTAAAAGCATTTACAATACCAACAATCCACGCAATTGTAACTACACAAATAAAAACACTATTTAAATGAGTTGAGTTTAAATTCAAGAAAGATAAATCAATCAAGTTTAGATGTAATCCATTTGAATAAATAAATAAAGATATTATCACTTGTAAAATTAATTTAATAAAAAAGGATAAATGAAATATATCTTCTAAGATTCCTAAAGTAAAAAATAAAAAAGAAGCCTTAAAAAAAATATCATATTTAAAAGATTGATCTATTGGTAATAAATCTAAGTAATAAATAATTAAAATAGGAATCCATAAACCTATAAAAATTGAAATTCCTCCTAATCTTACTAGTGGCGTATCGTGCTCTTTTCTTTCATTTGGCAAATCTAAAATAGATAGTCTTTCCCCTAAATCTTTTACTAAAGGAATCGATTTATATGATATTAAAAACGAAGAAATAAGTATTATTAAACTTAAAGTCATTAGATCAATACTTTGATAAGTGAAAAAATTTTTTTAATCATTAAAATCTAAAACCATAAGGATAAAACTGAATAAATAAAATGTTTTTGAATTCTTTTTCAAGATTTTATAACTCTTATTTATTAATATTATCCTTATTTTATTAAAAAAACACTTTGTTTTCTTTTAAGGTATGCAATTTAATAATAAATTAGTTTTACCTCGACTAAAGATTATAAAATAATAAAAAGTATGATTATTAACTATAAAACAAAAATTATTTAATAAGATTTTGCTTTTTGTAAACAAAGCATTTATATATTATTATATGATAAATAATTCTTTTCTTTTTTGGAAATACTCTACAATTTAAAATATAAATTTCTAAAGCTTTCCTATTCAGATATAAAGTCAAAAATTTTTATATTAATAAATATTTTTATTCTCCTTTTTATTAACAACATTTCTAAAGCAGATTCTAATGTTGTAAAAACTAAAGATATTAAGCAAATAAATACTGATTATTTGAACTCTAGGAATGAATTAGAAGAATATATTATTGATACTGGTGATATCTTACTTATTAGCTTTTTTCCAGCTAAAGAATTAAATAACGTTTTTAAAGTAAATCAAGAAGGAGAAATAATTCTTCCTAGTTTAGAAGAAACCTTTGTCAGAGGATTAACTGTATCTGAATTAAAGAATCTTTTAGAGATAAGGTATTTGGAATATCTAAACACTCCAGAAATAAAAGTAAGGATAGTAGGATTTAAAGCTATTAAAGTATTGGTTGAAGGGGAGGTCAGAAATCCTGGTATTTATGAATTTTCCGAATATCAATCTAATACACTACTATCTTTTTTAAAAGAGCGAGAAAAATTAAAACAACTTGAAAAAGAAAATGCGACTAGAAACGATAAAGTTAGACAAGAATATATTAATCAGATTACTTATTCTCGAAATGAGATAAATCCAGAATCAATTAACAATAAGCAAAATAATATATCCAATCAGAGTATTAATGTTAATAACTATAATACGATCACTAGTGCTCTTAGAAAAGCTAATGGCATCACCAAGAGGAGTGATCTTTCAAGAGTTAAATTAATAAGAAATATTCCTCTTGGAAAAGGTGGTGGAAAAAAAAGAGCTTTATTTGATATCAGGAGTACCTTAACCAAAGGCTCTTCGTCAGAAGATATTAGAATTTTTGATGGAGATAGAATAATAGTTCCCAAGTTAAGTGAGAAAATTGATGATCAACTCACTAAATCAATTATAAGTGGTTTATCTCCCAAGTTTATTAATGTAAGTGTATATGGGAGAGTCGAGAATCCAGGCACATACAGACTTCCACTAAATTCTTCATTATCTGATGTAATTAATTTATCTGGGCCTAGAAGAGCACTTTCTGGTAAGATTTTTATAATAAGTTATGAGAAAGATGGTAGTATGGCCAAAAAGAATATCTCATACTCAAGAAATGCAAGACCAGGATCAAGAAATAATCCTTATATAAAAGATGGGGATTTAGTATCAGTTAAAAATAGTTTTTTAGGAAAATCGACAGCAATTATCAGAGAAATAACTTCACCTATACCTGGAATATATTCCACTAAACAATTAATAGAAGATTTCAGATAGGATTTGTAAATCAAAAATATATATTTTTAAATAAACTTTTATAATTTAAATTATTTTTAAAGATAATTTATATAGAAATAAAATTATATTAATCAATGTTAATTTAATAAAGTGATAATTAAATATTTTTTGCAAATATCATTTAAATAATAATTAAATAATAAGAATATTATTGTTTATAATCAATTAATATTTTTTCTAATCTTTAAAGAATAATATATATATTCAATCTGATCTTAATCTAAATTATTAAAATATTGAATTGAACAGTTTTAATAGATATGATAATATTACAAGATTGCAATATAAGATAATCTCTTTATATGGTAAATGATAAAAATCCAAAAGTAAATAATAAAAGTAATTCTATGGAAATAGAATATAAAAATTTTTTAGTTTATATAAAAAAATATAAATTATCGATTTTAAAAATAAGTGTCCTTACAATAATATCTACATTTATTTATAGTTCTTTAGCTAAAAAGACTTGGGAAGGTTATATAAAAATTGTTCTAACTAATTCTGATCCTGCTACTGGAATTTTTCAAGGCAGTAAAAGTATTGCAGTTGGAGCTGCTTTAGGGATACAAGATGTATCTAAATTAAATACAGAAGTCGAAATACTTAAAAGTCCTTCAGTTCTTTTACCAATATTTGAATACGTAAAAAATGAAAAGAAGAAGGATAAAGAGAATATTAAGAAGCTTAGATATTCAAAGTGGTTCAAGGAAAATCTAATGGTTAAATTAGAAAGAGGTACTACAGTTTTGAATCTTTCATATAGAGATAATAAAAAAGATAGGATTATAAAAGTTTTAGAGAAAACAATCAAAGCATATCAAAATTTCCCTCAAAGGAATAAATCCAATAGGATAGATAGAGAAATAGAATATTTACAAACTCAAATTGAGACTCAAAAAATTAATATGAAGAATGCTTCTGAGAAGGTGCAGAAATTTGCTTTAGATAACAAACTTTCAATTTTTTCTAGCAATAATTCTTCTGGCTTAAGAAACATCCAATTATTATCAGAAATGGGTTTCGGTAGCCAACAAAATTTTAAAAACCCAAATAGCTTTGAAGATATTTTTTCAATCAAATCTTCATTAGAAAATAAATTAATTAAGCTTAATTATTTAATTAAAGAATTTGAAGCCATCAAAAATAACGAAGAAAAGTTATATGTATTTTCTCTTTCTTTGGCAGATTCCTTATCGAATGGAGATACTAATTTAGTAAATAATAATGTAAGTAATTTTCAAGAATCTATACAATCAATTGCAGATATCAATAGAACTATATCTCTAAAAAAAATATCTTTTAAGGATAATGATAAAACCATTAAAATGTTAAATTATACAAAATCAAGGCTTTATGATGCATTAAGATTCAACGTAGATAATTTTTTAAAAAGTAATGTTCAATCTGTTTATGCACAAAAATCAATAACTGATAATTGGTCGCAAGAAGTTTTAATAAATTATTCAGAATATAAAAGAAATGCTGAAAGAGAGGAATCAATTCTAGATAATCTTGAGAGTAATCTTAGAGTTGCTAATCTTCAAAAAGCTAAAAATGCAAAGCCATGGGAACTTATAACTAAACCTACAATTAAAGAGATCCCGGTATGGCCCCCAAGGAAAAGGTTTGTATTGGCATTTGGTTTAATTTTAAGTACTATATTCAGTTATATTTATGTATCTATAAAAGAAAATAATTTATCGAATTTATTTAAATGAGCCCTGAGTTGAATTTCATAAAGAAAAATGAAGAAGTTTTATTAGTTGAGCCTTATTGTTCAGGTTTTTTTCACAGTACAATCAATGTAATAATATTGAATATAATCTTAAAATATACAAATAAATTTAAATTTGTTAGTTCATATTCCCATCTATTTGAGATTAAGGAAATAATAAATTTATTAAAGATTGAAAATGTTAATCTAAAGAGTATTGGACTATTTAAAAAAGATTTATTTTCATGGAAATTAAATTATTTTTTTAATTTAATTCATTCTTTTATTTTAATAATAAAAGGAAAATATTCTAGAGTCATTTTTTGTACATCAGATTATACTTTTTTCCCTTTATGCATATTAATACTGAATATTTTCATCAAAAAGAATATTGAATATTTTCTTGTTATTCATAAAGGTTCAAATATTATTCAGAAGAAAAATTTGATAAAAATGGTTTGGTTTTATTTATTCAATAACAAATATATAAACTTTATTTTTTTAGATGAAAATTGTAATAAATCCATCAATATTTTTAAAAATAAAATCAGTGATCCCAGAAGGATCTTTATATTAAAATGTAAATCAATAGACTTTAATATAAATCCTGAAGAGAAAAACACATTAAATAAGATATTTATTAAAGCTAGAGATTATAAATATTTGATGAATACAAAAAAATTATTGACCAAAAAATATTATCTCGATTTTGAAAATGATTATTTATTCATTAAGACTAGTTATGGAGAAAAATTAAGTTTTTTTATTTTGCCTGAAGACCGAGAAGTAAATTCAGTTGAATATTTAAGAATACTAAACAAGTGTAAATATGTTCTAATAAATAAGACTAGAGAAAATGGTTGTTTTATAAGTGGATTAAGAACTGATGGTTTATGGTCAAAAAAGATACTTCTAGAGATTTAGAATTTAATTTAATGGATGCTTCAATATTTAAAAATAAATTTAAGATGAATTATTATATAATTCTAACTTTTATTTTTGTTTTAAACTCTTTTTTTAGAAGTGAATTCATTTGTATATTGCCTTTAATATTACTGGCATTGATAAAAAAATTGAACTCTCAAATAATAATTTCATCTTTAATAAGTTCATTATTATTAATAGAGGTAGGTAATACTATTAACGATTCCTTAAGCACCCCCCCTTTAATAAGATATCTTTGTCTTTTTGCTTTTACCCTATATATATTAGTCGCTACTCAGAGTGATTTTGTAAAGCAATTTATCACTACTATTCTTTTATTTACTAGCCAGGTCATATCATTTTCAATAACGAACACACCTTATAGGAGTATTAATGAAGCAATAGTTATGCTTAGTTATTTAGGGATTATTATATTTATAGGTTTTCGATCCTTGAAAGAAAATTCATACGAATGTAATTATGACAATAGTAACTTAATTATAAATTTAGGCTTTATTTATGGAATTTCATTATTAGTTAGTAATCAATTCTTAATTATTTTTTATAGCATAGATTACAATTTTTTATCTTCTTTCAGTTCCCTTAAGGGTTTTATTCTTATTTCCTTATCACTGAGTCTTTATAAAAAAGGTTTAATTAAAAGTATTCCTCTGGTGGTATTAACATTTTTAGTTTGTATTTATACCGCAGCTAGGACTCATATTTTAATGTTTCTTCTAATAATGACACTTAGTATTTTATCTTTTATTTTTATCCAAATCAAAGAATTTCATCATAAAAAAAGTTCCAGCATTTTAAGTTTATTTTCCATGACAGGTTCTTTGGGTTTTGGGATAATTTATTTCAAAGGGATTTTAGAAACTGAATTCCCAATAAAAACGTTAGGAGTTTTTTATAAGGTGTTTGAAAGTCAATCTTTAGGTATTGATTTTGAAAAAATATTGCTTGTTATTGATCCTTTTAGATATTACGAAACTAGAGAATGGGTGAATTCTGGAATTAATACAATAATATTTGGAAATGGTTTAGGAAGTGGTATAAACATAAAAGATCTTTTATTCGCTGATATTTCTGAAATGGGAGCATATAGTCAAAAAGCTATGAATTCTGGTATCGCATATTCCTTACATGATGTATGGACATGGTACGGCCTATCGATTGGATTAATTGGAATGATAATTATAACAATTCCAATAATTTTTTTTAGGCCTTATTTTAAGTTAGATAGATTTGAATCACATTTATTGAATTTATCTCTTTTATTTAGTTTTGGGACCATGTGGTATTCTCTTAGTGGAAACTTATTATTTTGGGGAATTATTGCAATTTTAAGAAAAAATAATCATTATAATAATCCCTCACTTAATGATTAAACTCAAAAGATGTTAGAAAAATATAATAATAAAAATTTTTTAAATAATCCTTATTTTCTTAGTGCTCTACAGATATGTAACTCATTTTTAAATATTGCAATAATTAGTTTAATAACAAGATATTATTCTTTCTCCACATTAGGTTTAATAGCTTTTTCTCAAAGTATTGCAGGAATCTTTACTACATTCATAAGTGAATGTTTTGATCAGATCATAATTTTAAAAATCACCAAAGAAAAATATAATCTTAGCAATATAGTCTCAACAACTATATCAGCCAGATTTATCCTAATAATTCCAATTATTATATTTTCTTATATTTTTATAATCTTGAAAACTCAGTTTTCTCTTCTTGGACTAATAATGGCTTGTGAATTATTAAAGTCCATAGTCCCAGCTACACTTATTGATAGATATAAAGAGACTTATATTTTAGTATTAATTTCTATATTGGAGAGAATTATTATTTTTATATCGATAATTTATTTGTTAAATAAGAGTGATTATATATTAAATCATCTTTTTATTATTATTTCTATATCAGGATTAATTTTCATAATACTATCTTTATATGCATTTAAAATCAAGATCACTAAAATATATATTTGTAGAAATTTTCAATTGATTTATGAAGAGATAATTTCATCAATAAAGGGAATTCCAAATATTTTTTCAAAAGTAAGTTTCATATATTATGCAAAATTATTAATGGGTCTAAATGGCCTTTATAGTGACTTAGGGAAATTCTCAATTATCCATAAAATAGTTAATGTTTGTGTAATGCCAACAAGCTACTACTTTAGATTATGTTATGGGAAGCTTATAAATATTACAAAAGGGATGATTAAAAAAATTAAATTTGATTCAAAATATAATGCGGAAAAAAATATTTTTAAAATACTAAATAAAGGCCTATTAATATCAATTCTTAATTTTTGTATTTTGATTCTTATTATCAATAATGAATTTCTGATAAATAAATTTCCAGAAATTCTTGCTATAGATAATCTCAAATTACCTTGTTTGATTTTATTTATTTATGTTTCAATGACAAAATTCGAACAGATATTTGAACTTATTTTTATTGGAGTTTTTGGTAGAAAAAAACTTTTAGGTTTTTATCTACCTGGATCTATTATTTCAATAATATTATTATCAACGATAGGATTAAAATTTAATCTCTCAGTATTAATATCTTGTTTTTTTATCGGGCATGCTAATAATTCTTTCAGATTAATATCTAAAATATATAAAACAATCAGAACGAATTATTAATTATCAAAGTATATAAAAGGTTCTAACATTTGTTTTTTATTTAAATTATTTATTGCATAATTTAAAGTTCTTTTTCTTAAATCATAACTGTCTTCATTAATTATTTTTATTAATTTAGATTTTAATTGATTAATGCTTTTAAATTGGAAACCTGTTTTGCCATTAATTACATTATCTATTTCACCACCGCTATGAGAACCTTCTAAACATAAAAATGGGACACCATGAAGCATTGATTGCGGGGCAAAAAGTCCAACCTGCCCTAGTGAAATAGAAGCAAAAGATCTAACAAAATATTTTTTTAAAATTTCATCTTGATTAATATATCCAGTCATTAGTACTGATTTACTTAAACCAAATTCTAATATCTTTTGTCTTAAGATAGGCTTATATTCTCCATCCCCAATTATCAATAACTTCACATCTTTTTTAATGGAACTATATTCTTTAATCTCTTTCCATATTTTCAATAATTCTACTAATCTTTTTCTTTCGACTAATTTGCCAATAAAAATAATATATTTTTTTTTGCAGGATAAATTTTTATAATCTAAAAAATATCTTTCTTTTAATATAATAGTATTTCTAGAAACCTTTAAATTATTTTTATTTTTAGTATATTTAGCAAAATATTTCATATGAGAATCCGCGTAAAAAATAGCACCTTTTGAAAATAAATGTATTAGTTTCCTACTAAAATTTGCAAATTTATTTTTTGTATACCAAGAGCCCCAAATTACTACTTTATGACCTCTAAAAGGTAATAAAACAAAATATAGTAAACTAAAAACAAGATTTGATTCAACAATAATAGAATTATATTTATCTGAAAAAAAATAAGGAATAGGATTAATTAATAAGAAATTTTTTATATTTAAATTATTTAAAATAATTAATCTAGAGTTTCTATGTAAATTCAATTTTACTCTTGGTTTAGCTGTTGTTAATAAATGGATAGTTATTTTTTTTGATAACTCTTCAAAAAAACTTACTCTATAATGAGGAATAATTCTTTGAACAATTAATATCATTGATAAATATTTTTAAACCAAAAATAAGTTTTTTCTAAACCTAAATCAAAATTTGTCTGGCTTTTAAATCCTATTTCTTCAAAAGCTTTTTTACAAAGACACTTTACATGTAATACATCACCAGATTGTTGTCCCTCATAATTTATTTGAGGAAGTCTTGCACTACTTACATTAGAAAATTTCTCAAGAACTTGATTAATAGAAATATTTGTACCAGTACCAATCTGTAATACTCCTCTGAATTTACTTTCTATAGCAAAAATAATAGATCTAATAACATCATCTATATAAATAAAATCCCTTGATTGATTTCCATCTCCAAAAATATTCAATTTATTATTATTTATAGAAGCCAACATTAATTTTGATATAAAATTAGGTTTTTTATCCATCATAGGTCCATAAACATTTGTAAATCTTAATCCAACTAAATCAAGATTATAATTTTTCTCATAATAATTAGAAAACATTTCTGTACAAAACTTACTTATTCCAAAAGGTGATTTAGGTTTTGGGATTGAATCTTCTGATATAACTGATTTGCTTTCACCTACAACAGTTCCTCCAGAGGAAGCGTATATAATTCTTATCCTTGAATTATTCTTAAGATTTTTTATTTTTTCTAATAATTGTACAAAAGCAACTACATTTGTATTTAAAGTTCCTATAGGATCCTTAACAGATTTTGGCACACCTCCGTCTGCAGCTAAATGAATTACACAATCGACTTTATCAATATAAGATAAATATTTTGAATCATAAAATGATCCTTTTATAAATTCGTCAGGGAAAACATATTGAGGATCATTAATATCTATTCCTACTATTTTATGTCCCAAACTTTTAAGTTTATAGATTAAATTCTGTCCAATAAAACCTGAAGATCCAGTTATAAAAAAATTCATGAAATCAATTGTTCATATGCAATTTTATGTGATTTGGCGACATTAGTAAGATTTAATTTTTCTTTTGCAATTTTTGAAGCATTTGAACCAAAAGTTTTTCTTAAAAGAGGATTCATTATTATCTTTTTAATAGCTAGAAATAATTTATTCGGATCATTTTCATTAACTAATATACCAGAATTGAATTTCTCTCCAATGAATTCAGCTGCTGAGCCAACATTGGTTGTAACTATTGGTAGTGAAGATGCCATCGCCTCCCATAATGCGGTTGGACTTCCTTCCCAAGAGGAAACATACAAAAATATATCAAGACTTTCTAAATATCTAGGGATATCTTTAACAAACCCAAGTTTATCTATAAGTAAATTCGTTTTTTCTAATTCTTGATCAAATTCCTTTAAATATTTATTACTAATTTTAGGAACGTGAGCTGCTAAGGAAAATTTTACATGAGGAAATTCATTCGCAATTAATGAAGCTGTTTTTGCAAACAATACTGGATTTTTTTGCCTATTGAATCCGCTAATTGTCCCAATTGATAAATCCCCCTTAATCTCTTTTGGAAAAGATGAATATTCGATAACTTTGATTGGAGCTTGTATAATAAAAACTCTTTTTGATTTTTGCCACCAAAAATTTAAAAAATAATTTTTTGCAGCTTTACTTGCTGCTATATAACCATCCGCACAAAATAAAGAAATAATTTGAAAAGTGAAAAATACTAGAGGGTTCGCATGGGTATTATTAACATGCCAAACCACTTTAAATCCTGCTAATTTAGCAGCGATCGCACTTTTAAATTGATAAGCCCCATTTATGTGAACTATATCAGGATTAATCTTTTTTATATTTAAAGATATAATCAATATCTCATGAAAAAACCTAGTTAAATATCTAAATAATCTTTCAGGAATTAATGATAGTGGCGATATAGATAATTCTAATGTCCTAACTTTATTTAATTTTGAATAATTTAAAAAACTTTTATCTGAAGATATTGGCATAAAAATTATTGTTTTTACTCCCATTTTTTCCAACTCTGATGCAACATTAACTATTCTTCTTTCAGGTCCACCAAAAATATATTCTTCATCGATGTTAATAATTTTCATCTAGAAAGCATGTATTTATTAGATATTTTATATATATTTATTAAGCTAAAAAGAGAAGAAATTTATGTTGTTATATTATTTTATAAAGATTAATAGGGAAAAATAATTGGAATGTAAGATTTGCAATTCAAATGATTTACAAATATTAAATACTTATAAATATAAGGTTTATGTCTGTAGAAGTTGCAACTCCTCTTTCTACTTAAAACCAAAAAATAAATTTTTATTCGAAAGGATTTTCCCCTCATTTATTGCAAGAAAATTATTGCCAAAAAAAGCTTTTGCAAGATTATTCCGACTTCAATCAAGAAAAGAAGATAGAGAAAATTTCTATAATGTATATCTGGGAATGCTAAATAAGAAAAATTTTATAAAAGATTCAGAATACAAGCAATTATTAGATAACTTAAAACTCGCAAATATTAATTTAAAAGATAAAACTATTTTAGATATTAGTGGAGGTCCAGGCATAATAGTAAATAAACTTACTAAAGATAATTTTAATGTTGATTTCACTGAAATAAATCCAGAAGTGGTTAATTATATTTCCATAAGTACAGGAGCGAAAGGATTTTCTTTTGATTATTATACCGATAATTTAATTAAAAAAACTAATAAAAAATATGATCTAATACTCATAAGATCATCAATAGTTTTTCATCCAAATCTCAATGATTTTGTTTTACAATGTAAATCTATTTTAAATCAAAATGGGCATATATTTATAGAAACAATAGTCCCCTCTTTTGGAGAAATATTTATTTGGCAACAATGTGAAATATATTTTCCAAGGATATATTCTGAGCAAGCTATAAATAATGTATTTTATAAAAACAACTTCATAAAAAAGCTTAATCATAGAATCAGTGGACATTACATACCTATAAAATATAGAGGCAAAAAATGTTCGCCTCTAAAATTTATTTTTACTTTTTTTATTGATATTCCCATGGCTTATATCTATAGATTTAACAATGTTTTTAAGAACACCCCCATTGATCAATCTATGCGGCACAAAAATCTTACGCAAGTTTGGCAACTTAACTCTTTCCAAGACAAAGAAAATTGTAAAGAATTAAAAGATGTTATTGATTCAAAAGAATATTCTTCAACACATTTTTCAAGAAGGTATAATGGTTACCTTAAAAAAGAAAACCTCTTATTGTGAAAGAAATTAATTATAGAATTTGTAAAAGATGTGTTATGGATACATCCGATACAAAAATTAAATTTGATTCTGATGGAATTTGTGATCACTGTAATACATTTTTCAAATTAATTGAACCCTCATGGAATTATGGTGAAAACCATGAAAATGAGATTGAAATACTTAGGAGAAAAATTACTGCCCAAGGAAAGAACAAAGACTTTGATTGCATTTTGGGAATGAGCGGCGGTACAGATAGCTCATATCTTACATACTTTGTTAAAGAGATTTTAAATTTACGTCCACTTGTATTTCATGTGGACGCAGGCTGGAATACAAAAGAATCCGTTAATAATATAGAAAGAATTGTAAACTCTTTAAATTTAGATTTATTTACTGAAGTTATCAATTGGGAAGAGATGAAAGATCTACAAGTTTCCTATCTAAAATCTGGTGTGCCTCATATAGATTCTCCACAAGATCATGCTTACTTTACAACAATGTATAAGTTTGCATCAAAAAATAATATAAAGACGATTCTTACTGGTGGTAATTACTCGACGGAATGTATAAGAAATCCTTTAGAATGGATGTATTATCAGTCGGATGCTACTCAACTTAGAGATATTCAAAAAAAATTCGGAACAATAAAATTAACTTCCTTCCCTACAACAAATATTCTGTGGCACAAAATATGGTTACCCTATTTCCGTAATATAAAATTATATCGTCCACTTGATTTAATACCTTATATAAAAGAAGATGCACAGAAACTTCTTATGGAAAAATTCGGGTGGAAGCCTTATAAGCAAAAACATTTTGAATCAAGATTTACCAAGTTTTATGAGAGTTTTTGGCTATATGAGAGATTTGGATATGATGTGAGACGAGTACAATTTTCAAGCCTTATTTTAACTAACCAAATGACTAGAGAAAAAGCACTTGAAGAATTAGAGAAACCTCCTTATACAAAATCAAGTCTTGAAAAAGATAAAGAATTTATATCTAATAAATTAGATATTACAGTTAACGAATTAGATGAGTATTTTAATCTTGATAAAAAAAATTTTAAAGACTTTAAAAATCAAAGTATGATTTATAGTATTGGTGAATATTTTATGACAAAACTTTCATTAAAAAAAGGCGGTAAAAGATGATTGGCATCGTAGATTATGGATTAGGCAATATACAAGCTTTTTTAAATATTTATAAATTATTATCAATTGATGTCTTAAAAATAAATAGTCCAGAACAATTTAAAAATGTTGATAAAATAATTCTTCCCGGGGTGGGATCTTTTGATTGGGCAATGGAAAAACTTTATGAATCTGGATTAATGGATGATCTTCAAAAAGCTGTTATTGGAGAAAGAAAGTATATATTGGGTGTTTGCGTGGGTATGCAAATTATGGCTACAAATAGCGAAGAAGGTTGCAAGGAGGGATTAAATTGGATTGAAGGCAAAGTGATAAAATTCAAGCAGAATAAAATTAAATCTAATCCTTTGCCTCATATAGGTTGGAATAATGTATTAATGAATAATAATATTCTTTCTAAGGGAATAGAAAACTCTAAATTTTATTTTCTTCATTCTTACCATTTTTGTCCAATTAATCCTGATTACATTCTTTCGAAATCGACTTATATTGAAGAATTCACTTCATCAATTAACAAGGACAATATTTATGGAGTACAATTTCATCCAGAAAAAAGTCACGATGATGGCATAAGGCTTTTAAGGAATTTTGCTCTAATATAAATGCTTTTTCCCAGAATAATTGCTTGTTTACTTTTAAAAAATAATGCTTTATATAAAACTGTTAAATTTAGTAATCCTAAATATATAGGAGATCCAATTAATGCAGTTAGAATTTTTAATGAAAAGAAAGTTGATGAATTAATTATTTTAGATATAGATGCCACAAGAGAGCAAAGACAGCCAAATTTTGAATTAATTAAAAAAATTTCAAACGAATGTCAAATGCCATTATGCTACGGTGGGGGCATATCAAAAATCGATGAAATTCATGAGATTATAAGTTTAGGGGTGGAGAAGGTATCATTAGCTACTGCATTAATAAAAAATCCAACACTAGTCTCAGAAGCAGCTAAAGTATTTGGTAAACAAAGCATAATTGCAGTAATAGATGTAAAAAAAAGAAAGTTTTTTAATAAATATGAAATTTATTTAAAAAATGGTTCTAAAAATACAAATATCAATCCAATAGAATTTGTTAAAAAGTTAGAGATTTTAGGAGTAGGAGAAATTATTTTAAATTCAATAGATTTAGATGGGACCTTGCAAGGATATGACATTGAACTTATTAGAAAAATAAAAGGAAGTATTTCAGTGCCACTTACAGTTATGGGAGGAGCATCTTCTTATGATGACTTTATAAATTTATTTAAAAATTTCTCAATTATTGGTGCAGCAGCAGGCTCTATATTTGTACTTAAAGGAAAATATAAAGCTGTACTAATTCAGTACCCAAACCAAGAAGAAAAAGAACAAATTTTGAAAAATTCGTATAATTGATGCAAAGATAACGTTTTTAGAATTATAATACTTAAATAAATTTTGGTTTATGAATAAAGTTTGTGTTATTGGTCTTGGATATATAGGTTTACCAACAGCTGCTATTATTGCAGATAAAGGCTTAGAGGTGATCGGGGTTGATATAAATCATGAATTAATTTCGTCAATAAAAAAGTTAGAAGTAAATAAAGATGAACCTGGACTTGAATTTATTATTAATAAAGTAATAAAAGAAGGTAAGCTAATTCCGACTACAAAAATACAAAAAGCAGATATTTTTATAATTGCTGTCCCAACACCTCTTAAATTAGAAAAAGATAAAGAGCCTGCTCCAAATATGGATTTTGTTTATGGCATAGCAGAGCAATTATCAGGTTTTATTGAAGAGGGAAATATGGTAATAATTGAATCAACTTCTACCATAGGAACAACTGCTAAAGTTGCAGATTTAATAGAGTATCATTCAGGTATTTCGAAAAATAATATTGATTTCATATGTTGTCCAGAGAGAGTAATTCCAGGTAATATTATTCATGAAATTGTTCATAATGATAGGATTGTTGGAGGTCTAACCTCAAACAGTACTTTAAGATGTAAAGAATTTTATGAGCTTTTTTGTAATGGCAAAATACATCAAACAGATTCAAAAACAGCGGAATTAGCCAAGTTAACTGAGAACTCATTTAGAGATGTAAATATTGCTTTTGCAAATGAAATTTCTATTATCTGTGAAAAATTAAACATTAATACTGATGAATTAATAAAATTAACTAATTGTCATCCAAGAGTAAATCTTTTGAATCCAGGATGTGGTGTGGGAGGTCATTGTATAGCGGTTGATCCTTATTTTATTACATCGCAATTTCCTAAAGATACATTATTAATTCAATCTTCAAGGAAGGTAAATGAAAAGAAAAAGGAATGGTCTTTTAGAAAAATTAAAGAATTTATAGGGCTTTATAAAAATGAATATTCTAAAGATCCTATTATTGGATGTCTTGGACTTACGTACAAGGCTAATGTAGATGATATAAGAAATTCACCATCTTTGGATATTGTCAAAAAACTGAGTAGAGATATTTATAAACTTAAAATTTGTGAACCTAATTTAAAATCTCACAAGGAATTTAAACTTGAAAATATAAAGAATACTATTTCCAAATCAGATATATTAATAATTTTTGTTGCACATAAAGAATTTTTCCCATATGTGAGTGAAATTATAAAGGATAAAAAATTTATCGATTTTTGTGGAATAACAAACTTATAAATAATGTAAAAATAATATGCAATTAATTACTATTATCTTAGGTACACGTCCCGAAGCTATAAAATTAGCTCCACTAATAAAATGCTTTTCTAAAATCCAGTTAATCAAATTAAGGATAGTAGTAACTGGACAACATTTAGAAATGGTAGATCAGGTTTTTAGATCTTTTGGGATAAGTTATGACTTGAATTTAAAAATAATGACTAAAAATCAAACTCTTACATACATAACAACAAAAATATTGAATGATTTAGAAAAAGAATTCCAAAATTTCTATCCATCTTTGGTCTTGGTTCAAGGCGATACAACTACTGCTTTTGCAGCAGGACTAGCAGCATTCTATAAAAAAATTCCAGTTGGACATGTTGAAGCTGGTTTAAGAACTAGAACTATAGATGAACCATTTCCTGAAGAATTGAACAGAAGATTAATTTCTAATATGGCATCTATTAACTTTGCTCCAACCGAGAAAGCAGTAGAAAATTTAATACATTATAAAGCAAACGGACTAATTTATAAGACAGGCAATACCGTTATTGATTCAGTAAGAATAATTTCTGAAAAAAAAGAAAAATCAGATATCCATAGTTTATATTTAAAAAATCAGGATATTATTTTAGCAACAATCCATAGAAGAGAAAATTGGGGGGATAATCTTATAAATATTGCTAACGCATTATTTCAAATAGCGGAAAATAATAAAAATTTAATTATAGTAATTCCTTTGCATCCTAATCCCAAAGTCAAAGATACATTAAAGAAAATTCTCCGCAAACAAAAACGAATAATTCTTAAAGAACCAATGGATTATGAGGATTTAATCGCACATATCAATATAAGTAAGATAGTTATCACTGATTCTGGAGGTATTCAAGAAGAAGCACCTGGATTATCAAAGCCTGTTTTGATTCTCAGAAATAATACGGAGAGAGAAGAATCAGTTAAGTCTGGTAATGCAAAGATTATAGGAACTAAAACAGAGACAATTATCAAAGAAACAAATTTAATATTAAGAGATAAAACCGAATTTGAAAAAATGTCAAAAGCAGTTAATCCTTATGGTGATGGTTACGCAAGTGAAAAAATTGTTGATTTATGCCTTCAATTTTTGGAGATAAAAACTAAAAATAAATAGCTCAAATTTTTTTCATTTAGATATAATTAAACATTTATAATAAAAATAATCTTTGTAATATTATTATCTCTAAGCTAGATTTAAAAATGAAATATTTAAAAAGCTATAGCGATAAAATATGACTAGAATATTCTTTATAAATATTGTTAATTTTATATTTTTTTAAAAATTTTGATCTATCTTTCATAGAAATTTTTGCTGTTTTTGATTTAATAATTGCTTTATAAAAACTTTTAGAATTAAATTTTTTAAATGGGATCGTAGCATTTATTTTTTTTATAAAATCATGAGAGAAACCTGAAGCACCAAAAATTATTGGCAAGTCGGTTGATACATATTCAAAAATTTTGGAAGGAATTACACATTCAATAGATTTGATACCTGCTAATTGAAGCATTAAACAATTAGCTTCCTTATATAAATCTCCAATATTTTCTTTTTTAACTAAACCACAATACTTTATAACATCGGAAGTTTGATAGCCTAAAATGTTACTCTCATTTAATAAATCCTGTATTTTCTTTAGTTCTAAACCTGCGCCGTATATTTCAAAAATTATATTATTATTTTTCATACTTTCTATAGTTTTTAAATCTTTATGCAAATTTGCGATTAATTCAAAAAGGCTTTGTCCTTCTCCAATATTCCCTAAATAAATTACCTTATAGAATTTATTAGTTAATTTTTTACTTCTATCTATAGAAGAAAGCTTATTGTATAATTCATTATCTATTCCATTGGTATAATTTGTAATTTTGTTTCCGTATTCCAAAGCAATTTGATAGTAGTTAATAAGTAACTCTTTAAAACCTATTGATACAATGTTGATTGAATCAGCAGATCTTATTGTAAATCTCTCTAAAAATGCAAATATACCTAAAAGTATTATTCTTTTTTTATCCCTAAAAATATATAAATAATTATCTACAAAAGTATCTCTTATATCTAGAAAAAATAATGATCTATTTACTTTAGCAATGCAAGAACCTAAAACCCCAGAAAATAATTTTGCTGTTGTAGCAAATACAATATCAGGTCTAATAAAAATAGATCTAGAAAAAACTTGTATAAAAAAAAAGAAATAAGATATTACTGAAGATAAAATATTCTGTCCAAAATAAGGCGTCCATATTCTTTTTATATGTAAACGTTTAGTAGAGGATTCTTTAATATCTTTATAATGATTTTTAAAAAACTTTTTTTTATATCTATTTGGATGACTACAAAAAAGCCAAATATCTAATTTTTTCTCTTGACTTAATAATTCATTTATTAAAAATTTGCTTCTTATTGCTCCAGCACTTTGATCAGGATAAAAATGATAACTAATAAAAAATAATTTAATTTTATTTTTCATAAAATTATAGAGATTAGGTGTACCCAACTATTAATATAATTATATATTGATATAAATCAGTTATTTAATTTAAATTAAAATTAATCTATAAAAGTTCTAAACCAAAGTTCTATAGAAAGTATCCTAAAAAGAGTATTAAAGTGTTTTCCAATATATTTTTTGGAACTCCCATCTTTGTTGTATAGGCTATTTATATATTTCTTGAGAAATTTACCATTCCAAATATTCCTCGAAAAAGTTCTTTGATCATTAATGATTGATAAGGGTTCATTACTAATATTCTGAAAATAAATGAAATTTGAATTTGAAAAACCTTTTTTAGAAGGATTAAGTAGTAAATTACTAGGAAGGTCATTTTTTAGTACAAGCCTTAGAATTAATTTGCCAAGATTTGAAGAAATAGCATATTCATAAGTTCCTGTATAAACCTCATCGCATAACTCTTTATCTAAATACGGATTTCTTGTTTCTACTGAATTATCCATAGAGAGTGCATCACCATATTGGAGCAAATTTGTTAAGCCTATTCTCTGGTATCTTAATATTGACCATAATATTGTTTTCTTAATTCCTTTATAAAATTTATTAGGTAAATAATCATTTCTTATAAACTGAAATTTAATAATTCGATTACGCTGCGAAAAAAATGAAAATAGATAGCTTACAAAAGGATTTCTTAACCATCTTAAAAAGACTAAAAATGAATTTTTTAACTTATAATATTCTCTATGTATAAAAATTAATTTTATACAATTAGTGAAATTAAATTTCATCAATTCATCATATACTTTTATTAAACTAGAAATATTAAAATAACCACATAATAATTCATCAGCACCCTGACCCTCCATAGTAACCTTATGATTCTTTGAAATATTTTTATAAATTTGATATGCACAATCTATACTTGTTGAGGTATGTCCACTTTCAAGAGCATAAATACAATTTTTAAGATTTTCTACAAAGTCATTTTTATTAGGATATATAAATATCTGTTTCTTTTTATATCGCTTTGCTAGTGATATTGAGAGCTTCAAGTCATCATGAGGTTCTTTATTTTCTGAAAAATAAATTCTTTGAAAATTATTAATATTTTCATCATTAACATAGGTATATAAATTTAATGGAGATTGGTTATTTGATTTAATTAATATTGAGGATGAGTCTAAACCTCCAGAAAAAGATAATGATAAAGGAACATCAGATCTTAATCTCTTTTTTATAGAACTCTTTAAGCATTGATCAAATTCCTGAATCGACGCATCTTTTGACTTTAATTTTTGAATATCTATATTCTTATTAGAAAAGTATTTCTTTTCTTGTAAATGAGAAAATTTATTTATATCAAATTCGCAAAAACATCCAGGAGAAATTCTTTTAATATCTCTAAACCATGTATGCTTAGATTCTCCTCCAACTCCATGATGAAAGTACTCTCTTATTGAATCTAAATCAGGTATAAATTTTTTATTTAATGCTATATGTATAGCTTCAATTCTTGATCCAAAACATAAACTATTACTATTTTGAAAATAGTATAGAGGTTTTGCACCATATCTATCTCTAGCAGCATAAATTTTTGAAAGTTTTTTATCAATTAAGATAAAGGAAAAATCGCCATTTATTTTTTCTAATGTAAATTCTAAACCTTTTTCAGAGATTAATTCCAATAAAACTCTGGTATCTCCAAAAGAAGACAACTTATCTTTAGGAATATCTAAAAAATAACTTAATTCTTTATAGTTAAAAATTTCTCCATTAAAAGAAATTATAAATCTTTTATTAAAGCTTTCTAATGGCTGATTACTTTTTTTTGTTAAATCAATAATAGATAATCTAGTATGCCCAATTATGGAACTATTTTTAAAAATTTTGTAACTTGTGTTATCGGGACCTCTTCTTTGCATGCCTTTAGTTTTTAAAGAATTTTTAAAATATGATTCTTTCTCCTTATTAATGCCAGATTTATCATATAAAAAAAGTATTCCGCACATTATCAATAAAAGATTATATTAGTAAATTTAATAATAAAAAATAAATTTTTCAACTTTTTGATTTTTTACAAAAAAATTATTTTATGATTTATAAACCAAAAAATTTATTTATAATTTAATATATGAGAAATTAAACTGTTCTCTTGCAAATAATTTATACCCATTTTTAAAAAGAAGTTTATTAGTTGAATTAAACCTTTTAAATGCTCTAAAACTTCCATTTTGCAACTCATCAAATTCACATAAAATTTGTTTAGGTAAAATATTTCTTTTTAAAATATACTCTAAAACTTCATGCTCAGCCCCTTCAATATCTAACTTCAGAATTTCAGGAACATCTCCTACCTGAAAATAATTTGATAATATGTAATTAAAATTAATAGCATCTACCATAATAAATTCCGAGTCATCTCTATAATTATTTTGAAAATTAACTATAGAATGTGATACATTTTTTTTATATTTAGGACAAAAGAATTTTAATTTTTTAGACTCCTTCCATATAGCCTTTTTTATAAAAACTAATTGATCCTTTTTGATTAACTCTAAATCATAAGAAAATACATCTGGATTGCCTTTAAGATTATAAATCCCTTCAGGTTTTTTACCAATTCTATTTAAAACCTTTTCAACATATTTTTTTGATCTAGGTGTAGGATCAACAATATAAACTTTACAGCGATATTTTGCAGCCATATCAACATCAAAGGAAATATCTTCCCCAGCTCCGCATGAAATTATTCTAGAACCATCAAGGTTATTAATTGCTATCTTCCAACCTCCATATTCAGTGCCAATTCTTTTAATCAAAAAGGGTATTTTATGAATTTTTTTTCTAGAAAATATAATACCAATAATGAACTTTATTTTTTTTTTAAATCTATTGAAAAGATACATAAAATTCAAATTTTATATTTTTACTATAGACCAGTTATAAGAACATGGACTATATCCTAAATCAAATTCAATTCTTTTAGTTTTTATTTTTTTTCCAAAGTCTGGATACCAAAAAGTATCATTTATTTTGAATTTGACCTCTGATTGCAAAATAAATTCTAAATTGGTTTTTAAATTTTTTTTCTTAGTTAAAACTAATAAACACCTAAATTTATTAACTTCTGAATATTCTAGTTTTTTGATCACAATATCAGGAGCAAATAATATCCTGTTTTTCACATGATGCTTAAAGTTAGATCTTACAAAATCTTTAAAATAAATTTTATTTGGTTCAATTTTCATTGATCTGAATACTAATGGATTTCCTCTTAAAAACTTATATCCATCGTGAAAAGCTTCTAAAAAGAATGAATTTTTAAATTCTTCAAATCTAATTACTTTTGTTGTTGCTCTCCTACCAGCCTTAAATGAAGACCAGAAATATGTTTGATCAAGATCATTTAAAGTTAAAGTATTATGCGCTTTTGTTGATCTTGAAAAATCCCTTTCTAAGCCTGGATGATAAGTAAAAACTCCTTGATCAACAATAATACGATTGCCCTCTACAGACCATTCAAATGATAGAGAATCGCCCTGTCCATGAGCAGGTAAAGAATTAGCCCCAAAATTACCACATTTAGTTATGAAGTAATTATTTTTTGAACTCAGTCCATAATATCCTGCATAATTCAATTTCCATGTTTTCTTAGATTTATAGTTTTCTTCGATTATTTTTAATTTAATTTCTTTTTTGATATATCTTACAATTTTTGATGGTTTTAAAGAAGAATGTAAGCCTCCATCATTAAATAAGCTTGGATAGCCATCAGGATGAGTTAATTTCAGAATAGCTAGGTACATTTTTTTTATGACAATATCAAGATTATTATTAATTTCTTTAAATACAGTAAGATTTATTTCTTCCTTTAAACTTAAAAATGATCGTCTTATACATAGTAAATCTTCTATTACTAAATTATGATATGAAGGGCTCAATTCAAAATGCATTCCATCATCTAGAACCTGATTTTTTAATTCTTGCAATAAATATTTAGAAATTAACTTAATCCATTTTTTAGTTTTATCCCCACTTAGATAAGATGAGGCTCTAAAAACACATCTTATATTTTTAATTAAATGGTTTCCTTTAATATCAAGTTCTAAATTACTAACTAAAAAATCAACTTGATATTCAATAGATTTATTAATTAAAGAGATTGACTTTGAGTTCTTAAAATTATTAATAACTTCTTTTTTTGAAATAATATCTATCCAATTAACTATTCTTATAGATAATGCATAACAATTCCAAGAATCTCGCCAGTAATTTTCTCTATAAGGAGGGACTTCTCTAATCCATTTTAATATTATAAATAAAGCATTTTTTATATTTAATTCATATAAGTAATCCATATAGTGTAGATTTAATCTTTCTAGTCTTGTACCGTGATCTAGATTTATTGGATACCAATCAATATTTTTTGATAATTTGAAGGGATATCCTACTAAATTAATGTTTATTGGTAAGGACCTTGTTTTTTGTTTCTTATTAAATAAATTTCCTTGAGGACATTGATTTCTTATCTTTAAATTGCTCGTAAAAGAAAAATAATCAATATATTTACTCCTATTAAGATTTTCTAATAATTTTCTCTTTAAAATATAATATAACCTAAAAAATATTTTGGCTATTGGAATATAATATATATAAAATAAAAAATTAATTACCTTTTTGTTCATTTTTCAATTTCAATTTTAATTTTTCTAAAAGCACTGGAGCCATTTTAAAATATTGTCTTTCATATATTTGCTTAGCATTATTTTTAAGACACAATTTAGATATTCTATTTTTAGAAATAACACTAACTAAAGATTGAATGCCTTTTAATATAGCATTCGACCTCAGTTGATTTACATTATAAATATTCGAATTATCTAAATCAAAGATTTCTATTATTGGACCTGTATCTATTCCCTTATCAATAAAATGTATAGTTATTGCTGATTTTTTTTTTAAAAGATATGTCCATTCAGCTGCGTTCATGCCTCTTACTTCAGGAAGTGGTCCTGCATGTGAATTTATTACGCGATTTGATAAAGTTAAAAATTTTTCCCTTAATATTCCTCCTCCAGAATAAATTACAAAATCAAAATTTAATTTGCTTAAAAAATTATAAGAACAAGAGCAATTTAGGTCATCAACAAATAGGATAGGAACTTTATTCCTTTTAGACCAGTTTGATAAATTATTCTCGAGTTTAATATTTTTCTCTTTTAAAAATCTTGCAATTATTGAAGACTTATTTTTTATTTCTTTATTTTGGAACAATAAACTTATTATTCTTTTAAATAAAGGCTTAATTTGGCTTCTATCCCTTATAGTATTCTTTATTCTTTTTAAGCTAAATAAATTAACACATATAAAACCTTTTATCTCGACGCCCTCTCTTAAAAGTAATTCAGCTAAAAGTTGAGTTGGAATTGAATAATTATTACTTGAGGTTATAATAACTTGGTTATTTTTAATCAATCTCTTCTACCCTTTTAGATAATTTTAATATAACATCGCATAAATATTTTGATGCCCAATTAGGATATCTAAACCTCATATATTTCCCATATAAAGGAGAACTTCCTGCTATACCTCCTTCTATCCCTTTAAAAGGAGAATATAAAATTTGTCTAGAACATACAAAATCAATTAATTTGGCAGCACTATTGACGATACGTAAATCCTTATTATAAGACTCATAAGTTAATAAATTTTCTGCTATCTGGAGATTTCCTGTAAGGCAAACAAAGTTTCCTATGGCTTTAAAACTATTATCAAATAAACCAGGTAATTTACCCCCCCTTAATTCTGAAATTCTTATCAATTTTTCTATTGTTGAATCCGCACTGGTTCTGATGAAATCATCATTAAGTATTCTTCCACTTTCTTGAATACCTTTGATTGTATATCCTATATTATGAGTAAAAGCTGGCTTACATTTTTCAAATCCCCAACCTTTAAAAACACCATTACTTTGTTTTCTTAAAATTATATTTAATATTCCCTTTTTACATAATTTAGTAATTTTATTATTGTTAGTTTTCTTACAAACTTCTAACATTGGCCAAATTACGTGGGAGTAATAAGAGGGAGTTTCAGTCTTATTTAAATAATCTCCCGATCCCCAAAGTTCATCATCTTTGAGACCATTTGCAAGCCAATTTAGAGCCTTCTCAGCCCCATTTATCCATTGTAAATTATCTGTTTCTTCATAAAGTTTTAATAAACCTAATAAAATTTGACCAGTATTAAAAATTGAGGGCTTAGAATTATTTTTAAAAGGGTAAAGACCTTGGTTCCAAAAACCTTTTTTATCTTGTATTGATAGGAGCCATAATCCATATTCGGTTGCTAATTTTTTATATTTTATATCTCCTATAATATTTGAAGCCTCTAATAACGTAGGTATAATATAGCCTGTAGTCTCTGGATAAGCTTTTGACCAGCCTTTAAATGGTAAAAAATATGCAGAGGAACCTCCTCTTTTCCTAGATGAACTTAAGATCCAATTGAGAGACTTTAAATAATTTGTTTTATAAATTCTGTTAATTTCCATCAGATATCTTCAAAAGCTTAAAGATTTGTTCATGAGTATTACATATTTCTTCAAAATCAATAGGTGACTTTTCTCTATTCTCAATACTTTTTAAAAAGGCTTTAGCACAATTTAAATGGCCCTTATCTTGATTGAAATTTCTTATATTACGAAATTTTTTACTGCCCCATGACTTTAGTTTCGTAAAGTTATCTAATTTAAAAATATTACCCTCGCAAAAAACCTCAATCCTTTCTTTTGGAAAATCTTTAGATCCATTTTCTAAATAATGAACAGTCCCAATTGAGCCATCTTGAAATTTTAAATTAATTGAAAAAGTATCATTAGAAGAACCTTTGCAATCTGTAAAAAAGTAAGAAGAATCAGTTATTAAATTACCTGTTAAAAAAACTAAAAGATCTAAAAAATGACATGCCTCTCCAATTAATCTTCCGCCTCCTATTTTTATATCTTTAAGCCAATGTTCTCTTGGTAAATATCCTGCATTACAAGTATATATAAAAGCTTTTGGACTAGAAAATTTAGTTAATCTTTTTTTTAATTCGATTACAAGAGGTGCAAATCTTCTATTAAAACCAATCATCAATATTTGATTTTGATCATATATTTTTTTGATTTCATCTAATTCTTTTTGATTTAGGCATAAAGGTTTTTCAACAAAAATATGCTTCCCAGAAATATATAATTTTTTTATTAAATCAGCATGGCTATTATGTCTCGTAGATATTATTACCGAATTACAAGAATCATCACTAATAATGGAATCTATATTAGTGCTTGCTAATTTAAAGCCATATTTCCTACCGATATAAGAGGGGGCTGCACCTTGATTAGAAACTATTGTTTTAAAGTTAGCACCTGCTTTTTTAAATGCTGGAATTAATGTTCTACTTGCATACTCTCCTACTCCTACTAATCCAAGACCGCCATTCTTTATTAAATTAGATTTATTATTAGATTCATTTATTTTAATAATATCTTCAATTTTACTATCTAGTTTCTGATATGAAAGAATAATACCTAAATTAGTTTCATTGCTTGTTAGTATTTCATATGCATCACTCGCATTATTAAAATCAAATTTGTGAGAAATTAGTTCTTTTAAGGAAATTTTATTTTGTGTAATTAGACTTATTACTGACTCAAAGTTTCTCTTTTCTGTCCATCTTACAAAACCTATTGGATAATCATTACCATCTTCTTCATAAGATTTATCATATCTTCCAGGTCCATAAGAGCAGCTAACTTGGAAAGACAGTTCCTTCTTATAAAATATTTCTCTTTTCAAACTAATTCCTGTAACTCCAACAAGAATTATCCTTCCGCGTTTTCTTGATGCTTTTGCAGCAAGATGAATTGGTTCACTAGAATTAGTCGCAGCAGTAATAATAGAGCCATCAACCCCTATGTTATTTGTTTTGTTCATGCACCATGGAAGAGGATCAATGCCATCTGAAAGATTAAAAGTTTCTACACCATAAGATTTTGCTAGGTTGCATCTATTAATATCAGGATCAACTCCTAAAACTTTACAGCCATTATTTAAAAGCAGCTGGCATGTTAATTGTCCTATAAGACCCAGACCACTTACTAAAAAAGTTTCCCCAAGATCAGGCTTTGCAAGCCTTATCCCTTGTAGTCCAATAGAAGCAAGTGGAACAAAGGTTCCATATTCTGCTGGGAATGATTTGGGTAAAATAGCACAGAGATTTTTAGGGACATTAACAAATTCAGCATGACATCCATTTGATACTACAAGATCACCTTTTTTAAATTCACTTACATCATCACCAACTTCTTGAACTATTCCAACATTACAATATCCCAGAGGGATAGGCTTCGATATTTTTGAAATTACCGCATCTATAGTAGTATTTAAGCCATCAGTTTTAATTTTATTAATAACTTCGTTTAATTTATCAGGTTGTTGTTTAGCTTTTTCTATTAAATTTGCTTTACCAAAGTCAACTAAGCTTTTCTCAGTACCCGATGATACCAAAGAGAAAAGGGATTTAATTAAAAGATAGCCAGGTTTTGGAGATTCGACTGGAATCTCCACAATATAACTACTTCCGTCTTTTAAACTTTGTAGTAATTGTTTCAATTTCTTTTAGAGATTTTAAATGTATTATAAATCATTTGCTTTCCTTCAAATAGGAGTTAATTAAAGTATTAAAAATAATAGATTTTTATAGAAGCATTTTTTTAAAGAGATATTTTCATTCATTTAGTTAAACTATAATATCTCTATTTATGAAATCTAGAAGTTTTCTAAAATTTTTGAATTGAATAATGTTTTGAAGAAGATCATTTAAAAATGATATCAACTATCTAAATAATTATCCAAATTAGTAAAATAAAATTTCTATTTTAGTCAGATTTGATATTTTGAATAATTTGATTTTTAATTTCGATTAATAATTACAAATTAAATAATGGAGCCAAGGGGATTTGAACCCCTGACCCCCTGCATGCCATGCAGGTGCTCTACCAACTGAGCTATAGCCCCATGAGTTAAAAAAACAGAAATATAAATTATTATATAAAGATTGTTTGTATACCTCTTTGTTTGTCATACTAATTAATTATATTTTTTTGAATCAATCCTAAATCTATAAGACCATAAAGTTTTTTATTAATTAAAAAATTTTAAAGATAATTAAAATTTAAAGCCTAGCTTTAAACCATAAGAGATTTCATTAGCATTGATAAGTTCTCCAATATCATTAAAATTAACAGCGTCGGTTATGTAAAAATCAAAGTATCTATTTTTATTATTTGAAATTCTTAATGCAGATGTGAAATTATTTTCTGCTTTTCTTAGGGCATTATTCCTCTCTATGATTAGTGAATAATTATTATTTATATCAAACATTAAACTAGATCCTATAGCACTTGGATTTTCCTCACCATTCCATGCAAATTTTGGTGTTATATTTAATTTAATTCTATTAGATATATTTTTTGTAATAATATTCTCTATAAAAAGATAACCAGGCCACTCTTCTCCTAAAGCTCTACCAAAAGTCATCCTAAAGCCTGAGGTTATTGGAAAAGTGTGATTTTCCTTAATTAATATGACTTTTCCTCCGAATCTTAAATTTTGAACATTAGAGTCTATAAACACATCAAAGTTTTCATTTGTAATTTTTGATCCTTTATTTGACTTTCCAGTACTTATTTCGAAATTAAAATTTCTGGAAATGCCTTTAGTTACTGTTGTCCATAAATCTCCACCCTTTTGTATTTCAAAATCAAATAATACTTTATTTGTCTTGATAAGGTTAGTATTAGAAACGCTCAAACCATCAAATTTATTTTCATTC
>MDTG01177340.1_pt1 | contig 33541 bp, 23 predicted proteins | sample 811421 | NCBI WGS metagenome assembly MDTG01 (sample SAMN05326645, study PRJNA326480) | marine metagenome | isolation source: seawater | place: Pacific Ocean: South East | collected 2011
GTTGGATCGGGAGTTGGAGTTGGAGTTGGTGTAGGAGTTGGATCGGGAGTTGGAGTTGGAGTTGGTGTAGGAGTTGGAGTTGGAGTTGGAGTTGGTGTAGGAGTTGGAGCATCAATTGTAAAAGTACGAGTATCTTGTGAGTTTGGATGATCCATAAAGTCTTCGTTTTCATCTAAACCTCGTACTGTTATAGTATAAGTTCCTGGATTCAAAATTAATTCAGCATCCAATTGAGCAACTCCGTTTACAGGACGAACTGTTATCCAATTAGTTGGATCACTATCTATGTTCCATTCCCATGTATCGGAATTATTCAATGAAATCCCAATAGTTACTTTTACATCATCACCAGTTTTATTATCATGGTCATAATCCGTTAATACTGAATTGATGTCTATATCAGGTGCAATTGGAGTTGGTGTAGGAGTTGCAAGAGGACATCCATCAATTGCTACAAATCCACCAGAAGTTCCATCAAAATCTGCTATTGTAAAATTTTGAATTGTAACATTTTCATTGGCGTATGATGCACTTTTTGCTACTAAATATGCTTGACCACAATCCATGTGTGTAAATTGTGGATTGATGTATTGATCAAATGTCTCGTTTGATTCTAAATTTTTTACCCAAGGGCAAGTATCTTCATTGTCAGGATCATATGCGGTAAATTTTTCAAACGACATTCCGTCACCAGGTGCTACACGTATTACTGCATCTAAATATTTTCTGTTTTCAGCAAGATCCTTAAAATAAAAAGGACTACATTCGTTTTCGCAGGTACCGTACCATCCATATTGATATTTTTTGTCTAGTTCGTTCATCTTATCATAAATATTATGGTTATATTAAAATCTATTGATTATAATTAGTTTTATTTAAAAGAATTGTTTCGTTTGAATTGATTATATATTCAGTTGAATTTAGTTTAGTTGGTTTCAAATGGCACAATTCGTTTTTTTTGAAAGAAATTTTTGTATCTTCAAGTGATTGTGGTTTATGCAAATTTTCACATTTATCAAAATTAATATTTTCATTAATGTTTATAGTTTCTACTAATGGTGCATTCACCGAAGATTGCGATAAATCAATTGTTCCAAGTAAAGGTGTACTCCAATTGTATGCAGTATCAAATGTATGAACACAATATCTATATGTTGCATTTGGTGTTAAATTTTGAATTTGATATACAAATATATTTCCGTTGAAATCACTTAATAATTCTGAAGACAATGACAACTTAATTGGCCAAGACCAATAATCAGTTGATCCGAGATCTTCACTTAATCTTACTATTATATAATTGATATCTGGATCAAGTGGAATGTTAAAACTATATACCATTCTATCCAAACCTTGTCTTTCTATTTCAAAGTTTAATGGTAATGGTGGATTAATTTGGTCACCAATTGGTGTTGTGAATTGTACATCGTCAGTTCCGTATGATGCGTTACCCGCAGTATCAATACTCACTAAGTAGAATTCATAATTTGTATTTGTTTGAAATCCAGATACTGGTCCTGTGTAAGTTGTAGTATTTCCGTTTACCACTTTAGTAAGTTTATCGTTATTAACACTAATATTAATATTATCCCAATTTTCTCCTACTTTTCTCATCCAAAGTTCAAATAAATTTATGTCATTTTCGTTGACAGATGTCCATGAAAACTCGTATCTCCATTGTAATTCTGCATTTGACGATCCGTCTAACCATTTTCCGTTTAAATAATTAATAGGAGTTGCCGACAAAGCAGTTGGTTTTGCAGGTGCAGTATAATCTGCGGGTTTAGAATTAGTTGTGACCGAAAAATCATAGGTTGTACTATGACCATTCGTATCATACATAATGTATTTAAAGTTGTATGTTGTATCTGCTTCCCACTCTGCCATAGAAAACTCATATTTAGATGTTGAAGAATTGTATGTAAGTCCCAACGATTCTGCCGATTCTGATCCTGGATTAATAAAGAAACCGGTGAATACTCCATCGTTACCAGATTCAAAAGGCCAATTGTCACATTCAATCCTATACGGCATATGACCAAGGGTGGACATCCAATCAGAATTAGTATAATCATTTCTGTATGGAATTTCTGTATCAGGGGTTGAGTGATCAGATGGATATTGTGAATCAGTTGCGAATGGTAATGAAAATAGCAATGTCCATTTTAATCCAGGTCGTTCATTGTATTTTGTAACACCAAATGAATTTGTATAATAAATTAAAGCATCACCTACAATTTTCGGAGGAGCATCATACGGAACAGTTGTATATTCTACTTTACTTAATGTTGAAGGATTTCCGTGTGTATCCATAACTAAAATACCGATATAATATTTTGTGTTATATTTTGGTAGTGATATAACACTAGTCGTTACACTTTTTCCGGTTGTGACAGTGTATCCAGTAACATGACTTGTATCGAAACTTTCCAAATCCGCATTTTCAGAGTAAAAAATGTTGTATTCTTTAAAGTCAGACGCATTTGATTCAGACCATCGTAAACTACACGCAGGTTTCCACACTCCATCTATTTGTCTTTCTCCGGTTGGTCTTTTATATGCAGAAGATGTATTCTCATAATGTTCAGGTGTAGCAATTTGAACAGGAGGTGGACTTTCAATATCTGATGTAGATGTAGTCAGTTTAAGTGAATTATTAGGATCAGAGTATAATACTCCTATATTTGATGCGTAAGTTTCGTTGGAAACTAATCTTAAATTTTCACCTGAGTTTTTTAAACTTAATTGAAACTCATACTCGGAATTACTAGATAATGCGTTAGTAGTCATGGTATTTACTGCATCAGCATCTAAAATTGGTGCTTCAAATGTGAAATCATGCAATTGAGGTTTCCATCTTCTAAGAATTAATTGCTGATTGCTTGTTTTCGCAACTGAGTATGTAAATTCCGCAGTAAATTCTCCGTCTGTATCCCAACAATTATCTTTGTGTTTGTATATTGAATTATCACATACTTCTTTTACAGATAATATACTAGCATTTTCTGGAAAATCTATCATTCTTATTCTTGTATTTGATGTATCTGATTTATTTTGTGCGTTATCTATTGATCTTACAAAAAATTCTATATCGTTATTGTTATGATCATAATTTTTGGAAATTTCTACTGATCCAGTATTAGACGGAGTTGAAATAGAATTCCAATTTCCTGAAAAGATTATTCCATTGGTATATTTGTTTAAAATATTATATTTCCATTCAAACATACTATCTTCATCGGATTTCCAATCTATTTTTATTGAATCTGCGATAGTAATTACTTTTATATTTTTATCTGCTTTGGAAGGAAATGAATATGTGTTATGAAACAAATCAACATCTTCTGCGGAATTTTTAAGACCATTTGGAAAATCGGTGCGAATAGAATTTGAACTATCTACATTTGGATGCATAACCGATCCGTTCACAGTAATGTGTTGTAATCCGAGTGAATGACCTATTTCATGTACAAGTACATACATTAAACTCATTGCATTATTTGATTCAGAATCAAGTCTCCACGATTGTTCATAATCAATACGCACATCACCTGCTCCTGATTTGTATTTAATTCCATTTTTGTTGCAAAGTGGATTGTCTATTGATTTTGGTAGTATAGCTTCACCCAATGCGTCAGCATCAAATATATCGTACACACCAATTCTAATATCTCCTATTGTTTCACTTGCAGAACTTGGATATACAATTGCAGTTGCAGAAGGAAAATTCGTATCTGAGTTATCCTCAAATCCAAGTTGCTGAAAAGTAATGTTAACTTTTGGAAATGCAAACTCAATAAGTTCTTTCCAATGCTGAAATGCAGCTTCTGTTTCTAATATAAATTGTTGCGTAGATATATTAGATAATTGAAGTGGTTTGCAAACATTATTTTGTGATGCAAATTCACGCACATATCCGACTATTGTACCACTTCTCATAAACGAATATGTTATTGTTATGTTCGTAGTTAAATTTGCGTTGCTTCGTTGACAAGCAGTCCATAAATCCTGCCATACATTTTCAGGACATATACCATACGGAGCTTCAATTGCAGGAGTCGGAGGTGGTTCTGAATCTACTGTAGTTTCTTTGGTTGTGATTGGTGATCCATTTCCAAGTGCATCAAATAATCTTATTTGAAATATGTTTGTTCCTTCAATTGCAGGTAATTCTACTTGATTGTTTTTTGCGATGTTGATCCAAACAGAATCATTAAATTTATATTCTATATAAGAAACTTCGGTAGATGAATATGTCCAAGTATAAGTAAGATAAGTTATATTATTTTCTAATCGTTTTGAAGGATCAAGTAAATTTGGAGCATCAGGTGGAACTGAATCCACGAAAATAGTTTCAGTTACTATTTCAGATTCATTATTTGCTATATCAAGTGCTTTTATTTTAAATACATTGTTTCCTTGATTGGCAGGAAGTGAAATACTTGTAGTAGGAGCATTTACCTCTTGCCAAGATGAATCATTAAAACTAATTAAATATTTAACTGAATCTGTATTTGCATTCCACCGGAATACCAAAGTCGTATTTGAAGTCGGTGACTGCATTGGAACTAAAATCGGTGCAGGTGGTGGAATAGAATCAACTATAACAATTACACTCAATATTGGAGAAAATACTAAATTGTTATCAGTTGCTCTAAGTTCGAATTTATTCTCACCCTGTACACCAATTGCTGAATATGTACGATCATCAATTGCAATCACTTGCCAACTTCCGTCATTGAATCTTACGTGGTATTCAGTTGCAGTTTCAACATGAGTCCAGGAGTATTCTAAATTTCTATCAGTTCGTGGTGACTCAGGAGAAAATAATGTTGGTTGATCAAGATCAGCAATATTTACAGTAACATTTTGACGTGATATCTCTGATTCGTTTCCGAGTTGATCGGCAGCTTTCAACAAAAATAAATTATTTCCTTGTTTGCCTTGTAAAATTATTGAGTTGATATTTGATAACTCAGTCCAACTTGAATTGTTAAAACTATAATAGTACCTAGACACGTCAGAATCTGATTGCCATGAAAATGTAATATCCTGTTTTGTTATTGTACCTGGTTGAGAAACAAACACAGGAGCATTTGGTGCAACTGAATCAACAAAAACTTCTGTTCTTGCTATTTCCGAATTATTTCCGTATTGATCCACGGTTCTTATTTCAAAAAAGTTTAATCCTTGTTGCGGTGTTCCTATGAATTCAGTTTGATCAGATGCAAGTGATGTCCAAGTGCTTGTATTGAAACGAAAATTATATGACGTAAATGTCCCACTTGATGTCCATGTAAATTTTAAAATTTTTGCAGTTGTAGGTGAACTTACTGGTGATAAAACGGGAGCAGGTATTCCTGCATCTAATACATTAATTACTACATTTGATTCGTCTGAAACATTTCCCACGACATCAAATGCTTTTACTTTAAAGGTATTGTTTCCTAAAATTGCTGATCCTGTGAATAATAACGATTCGGTTGCTGAAATCTCTGTCCAAGATTCAGAATTAAATTTGTATTCATATTTTACTACATCTGAATCACCTGTCCATGTAAACGATAAAATATTTGTACTAATCGGAGAATCAGGTGCATTGATCACAGGTTTATTGGGTGGTGTAGTATCTACTTCAACAAAGTCTTCGGTATACTCGGATTCATTACCGTAACCATCTGATGCTAAAATTCGGAATATGTTCATTCCTTCAATCGGCGAAAATGAAAACGATGTTGTTTCTGAACTAACATACCTTATGTTATCATTATTGATTTTTATTTTGAAGAAAGTTACATCGTCATCGGATGATTCCCATGTAAATTCAAGATTGTCAGAATTTGTAGGAGATTGAGGTGCGGTCAAAATAACTGGTTTATTCGGTGGTGTCGTATCAGAAGGACTTCCTAACTCATTTGCGAAACCAGTTGGACAATTTTCTAAATTGCAATTAGGAAGTTCGTAAAAACCTGAAGTTGGTGATCCCGACTCATTTCTTAAATCTGATAAATCAGAGAATCTATTTGTTATATACCACTTACCATCTCCTCGTTTTTCTATTGTCCAATTGTTATTTAATTGCTTATATGTAGGTGAATTGTTTGCAAAGTATGTTGTAAGATGATATTCACCGTTTGCATCGAAATAACTTTCCGATAAATTTTGGATTCTTATTTCTTTTGGAAAGTTTAAACGAACCCGTCCACGATCTTGTGTATTTAAAGCTTCCACAGAACTTGGAATGTTTATAGCAGATGAACTTATAAAAAGCAAATAACCAGTACCACACTCGAAATCATTAATATCAGCAAATATATTCTGTGAAGACCTTGGTATTTGGAAATTAAATCTAAGTCCGTTTTGTGCTGAATTGTAAACACGACTTACAGAGTCTTTGTAATTATACAACGAAGTTTTTGAACACTCTTGTGTGCCTGTCCAAATTAATCTTACAGGACCATTTATTGTGGCCATGTTAACTCTGCAAAGTTAAGATTAGTTCTGTATCAGTTGCGTTCCAAGTTCCAATATAACAATTTCCGTCTTTGCTATAATAAATTTTATTATCTGAGTTTTTAATTAATTTAGCAAAAACACCAATTTGTTGAGAAGGATTGTCTGATAAAAATAGTTTTTGAGTCGCTTGTAACGGATTTAGATCAATTTGTCCACTTGGCGTCGCATCTACACAAAATGTTCCACCACCTAATACATTCCACACAAATGATGCGGCTTGAAAACCTGCGTTGTTTGAGTAAATATGTTCTTGAGTTCCTAGACCTTCTGATACACTCAATTCTGTAAATCCGTCTTCGCAACAAGTTATTGGTTGAGGTGGTGGTTGTGGAGTTGGAGTTGGAGTTGGTGCAACTGGTGTTGGTGTTGGAGTTGGAGTTGGTGGAGTTGGTGGTTTTGGAGTTGGTGTTGGAACAACTGGTTCTTCACCAAAAATAAGTTCCATATTAATATTCCAAATATTATTTATTATTTTAGAATCATTAATCTCACCACGATAACACGCATCTCCTCTTTTTAAATAAATAAAGTGTGTATCTGCTTTTGGTTTTGCTCCGGATATATCTAGTAAACCTATAAAGTTTTGAGAAGGAATACGTAAAATCATATTACCCTCAGTTGAACTGGTCAAGTTTGAAATATCTATACCAACTTCACAATCCTGTAAGTTACGAAGTCTAAATATATTTCCTGCAAAATTGAAAGTTTGATCAATGGATGTAGAAACTGCTTTTGCAATTTCATCAGTTTCAGGAATACAAACAAAAGGAGTGGGAGTTGGTGTAGGTTCAACGTAAATTTCATCACAAGTAAATGAAACCTTAACAGTTTCTCCCGTTCCATCTGAATTTTGGGTTGTGCCTGTTCCGGCGGCCGTCACTCCGCTAATTTCGAGGGGTTTAGTATGATCTTTTAAAACGATGGAATACATTCCACCACATTCCATTGAAGTTAAATCACCTTCGTTAGTTGCTGGTTTAAAAAATTTGAGTGAATTGTTTGTGGTGTTTGTAAATGCGGATATCATTTCTACATTTTGTAACACAAGTGGATTGTCAGAAAAAATGAAAGGTTTACATCCTATACTGCCGTCTTCGTTATCGTTGTGTTCTCCACAGGTTCCATACCATACATGATGAAATCTATTGTTTAATTGTCCCATAATAAAAAGTCCTTTGTTCAATAAATATAATGTTATTTAATAATAAATTACAAAATTGTTTTTAATCTTGATATTACCCAACTTAATTTTTCTGCTCTTAGATGTTTTATAGAAATGTTTGCTTTGTGTGGGCGCATTGTTATTCCTACTTCTTCTTCAAATTTCACAAAATCATCTACAAAATCAAATGCTCCTCTGTTTTTAAGCCAATAGTAATACAAATCTTTCATATCATTATCACATTCCAATAAAATACTGCAATCTAAAAATAAATTTGAGTATAATGTAACATCACGAAACACAGAAACTTCTGAAGGTGGTTCTGATAATGATGCGTCAATTATTAAATTCATTTTTATGCGTTGGGTGAATCTTCGTCTTCGTCTCCAAACTCTAAACCCATTTTTGTAATTATGAAATTTAATATATAAGTCCAATCATTTGGATCAGTAGTTTTTTTCATAATAAACTCTATCATTGCGTAAGCAATTTTATCAAGTTCAGGATCAGATTTTTGTAATGCTCCTGGAGTAGGTCTTATAAATCCAGGAATCTCAACATTTTCTTTTGAAAGTAATTTTGATACTTTAGATAAATCTGCAATATTGTCGGAGGTCTCGGCGACTTCTTTGTACTTTTCTATGAAATCTTCTAATGTAGTGGAACTTACAATATCAAACTCGATAAGAACTCCCATTTGTTGAAGAATATGCTCTGCTTTTTTCGTATCATTGTCCATCAACAATAAATATGATGCTATTGCTCTTTTGTGATGCCAAATAAATTTCCGTATGTATTATGATAACAATTATAGCATACCATTTCAAGATTTTCGAGTGTGTGATTGCTTCTGTCTCCGTCTTTAAAAGCAAGAACCAACGGAACTTTGCCATCGGTGATTCTTGATTCATTGTACCCACATACTTCGCACTCTTCAATTTTTATTTTACTTGCTAATAGTTTTTTACGTAATCTTGACGGAGAATAACCAGGATGCATTCCCATTAAAATTTCTTCCAATGGATACTTTCCGCGATATGGATTATGAACTTTAGGTAATCCCGTTGCGTCTGTGCATTTGCATCTTTCCATTATATCATATAGTTTTGCGTATTTTTTGTATGTGTTGTAACTAACATTTAACTTTCTAGCTGCTTCAGCTGCTGATACACTTTCATCTTGTGCCGCTTTGATTTCACTTTCGAGTAAAGGTCTTGATTTTCCGTTTGAACTCATTTTGATTTGTACTTTCCTACATTTCTTTTTAAAATTTGTTTTTGATACGATGTAATATCTTCGTTTTTGTGTTTTTCAAAAAATTTTATCATAAATTTTAAAATCTCATACATCATATTAACATCTGCATCGGCACTGTGCCATGAAGATGAATTTATATTTAAAGCAGTAGCAAGTTCTCCTAATTTAGAACTAATATGAATAAAATCTTTTCTTTGACGAAACAATGAATTGTATATGCTTACTACATCTTTATGTTTTGATAATTTTAAAACAAGTGGTGAAAAAAAGTATCTTGATAATTTTAATGTATCTAGTGTTTGCGTGATCGGAAACTTTTTTTCGTATTTAGATGAACGAACTGTCATAAACTTTACATCGAATTTTGCATTATGTGCCACCACGATACAATTTTCATATTTGTTTACTAAATCATTAAACTTAGAAATAGCAACTGATTCTTTTACATTATTTTCTGATGGTAAATCAAAATAATGTGTCATTTCTAAAATTTCCACAGGATCATCAAACGCATTTCCTCTTCTTTTCTTTTGTCGGTCTACCCAATTTATTCTTTCTATACTCGTTGGATCATTTATCAATGTTAACGCAGATTCATTTAATTGCACTCCACAATTTAAAGTTTCAATTAGCTCCATATTATTTCCGTCTACTACAGATGCAGATAATTGCGTAATCTGCTCATACTCAAAATTTGGATTTAAACCCATTGTTTCTAAATCAAATAATATTAATTTAGCATCTTGAAAATTCAAATACTCATCAAGCAATTTACTTAAACTTACGGTTGGTAAGTCTTTTTGAAATGGAAGTATGTCTTTTTTTAAGGAATACGATTTGCTCACTGAGGATGATCTTTCAAATATTTTTCAAGTTTGGGATAAATCTGTCTTGCAGTTACTTTCGGATTATCTAAATATTCATCTTTTACGATGGCAAGTAAATCACCTATAATGCTTCCAGATTTCAACTTATATTTTTTCATTATATCTTTTCCATTGATCGGAAGTTTAAGTTTTCCTTGTGGAATCCCGAGAGTATCAAGTCTATCTCTGATTGTCGCAATCTGATTTGGCATATCAAATCCTGCTTCGTGAGCAATATTATCTGCGTGAATTAAATTAAGAACATCTTCAAGGTGGTCACCCATATTTACTTTGAATTTGCGTAATGTTTTATCAGATGCACCAAACGAGTCTGGTCCTCCGTGTTTTAATTTCATGTGATTTTGTACACCTTTTACAACTGCATCTATGATTTTGTTCGGATATTTCAATCTTGTCAAAATCTCTTGGGTCATTTCCGCACCAATTTTTTCGTGACCATAAAAATGAATTTCTTTGCCGATAACTTCTTTGGTTGCTTCTTTACCAATATCATGGAACAATGCCATTAAACGAGTAACAAGGTTCTTAGGAGTGCCTTTAACAACAGTAAGAGTATGCTCCATTGCATCTTCTTTGTGATACTTGTTTTGTTCAAGTTTGATTAGACGATCCAGTTCAGGAAAAACATATTTGCTAAGTCCTGTGATCTGAAGAAGTTTAATTGCACGATCAGGAGAATCTGTCATAAGCATTTTATTAAGTTCCTCTTGAACTCGTTCTACACTTATTTGCTTGAGTTTACTTGCATTGTTTTTAAGTGCCTTGATCATAAACAAAGGCAACTTCCAATTATACTTCATTGTAAAACGAACTGCACGAAGCATACGCAGTGGGTCTTCCGAAAAAATTACATTAGGATCAAGAGGTGTTCTTACTACACCGTCTTTGATATCTTGCTTACCCATACCGGTCAAATCAAGAATTTCACCTGTGCTTAAATTTTTAAGCAAACTATTTGTTGTGAAGTCTCGGCGATCTACATCATCTTTAAGTGATCCCGAATCAACTTTTGGTTTACGACTTCCTTGTTCGTATTCCTCAGTACGAGGCATAACACAATCAATATCCATGTCATCTAATTTAAATCCTTTGTGTTCTACTCCAACTAAATTAAACTTTGCAGTTCCGTAGGTTTCATAAGTAACAGGATTTGATCCTTTTTTATAGTTACCTATTTTCTTGGTTGCCCACTCTGCAAACTTTGCTCCCCCGTCCTCAAGATTAATAACAAAGTCTAGATCGTTTGCATCAATTCCCATAAGTTCATCACGCACAGCACCTCCTGCAAGAAATACTTTTCCTTCGTATGGACTTTTTCTGATAAGTTGTTTGAGGAAGTCGAGTGTTGCTTTTTCTTTCGCACCTTCCATCAATAAATCTTTTAATTTAATAATTGCCATTTTATTATCCCGCAAATTCTAATTTTATCTTGTTTGTGTTCCAAACGCAACCACTACTTACATCCCAGGATTTCAACCACTTTGCTTCTGGCATATTTTTCTTTGGAAACGGAAATACTTCAATTCCGTCATAATCTTTTGCAACTAAATTCCAATCAATAAAAAATGTTGCAAATAAAGTTTCATCTGTTCCATCAAAGTCTGTGTATTCTTTTGTAAATTCTATGATGTCTTTTTCAGACTTTAACTCACGCATTTTACAACCTTTTACATTTACTTTGTAATACCAATTGTATTGTGAATCGTATCCTCCTCCTACACTTTTTACATAATCAGTCCACTCGTTTCCAAATGCATACCAAAGTCCATTTGGTTTTTTATGAAGCATTTGTTTATTTGCTTTGTATTTACGAAGGATTGTTTTTTCTTGTATCCGTTCCATTTCGGCATGAACTCGTTCAGTTCTTGCAAAAGACGGTTTATCAAATAATCCTTCAGGTAGAAGACTTTTTAGTTTTATAGACTGCATGATCTATAAATATTAAGCATATATATATTCTGTCGAATGTTTATTTATATTAAATGTTACTAAGTGTTCTGTTGTGTTAATATATAATCTGCGTCTGTGTGAGTTGGTGTGGGTGTGGTTACCGATGATTGTTGGCAAGAATCACTGGTTCTACAAACCACGATGGTATCCCACATTGCCCCATCATCTGTAAATATTTTTGACCCTGATGTATTTGCTAGACGTTCATTGCAATTTTCCCATTGAGTTGGACAAGTCTGACCATTTTCAAGTATATTGGTGAATAAAGATGATCCCGCATAAAAACCTACTTGCCCCCACTCTGAATCGAATGGACGATTTGCGGTTAAGTTCACTACTAAACGATAATTGTTTTCGTTTTCGTAATAATATGTACCTTCTGTCCAGTGTATTGGATTGCGACCAGACCAAAAAACTCTTGGTTGCATATTCAATGTATAAATTCCCTCTGCTTCCGAAGGAACATCTGTATTTTCTTTTGCAGTAACAAATAAGTTTTTTGTAAGATGAAATTCACCAACTGAGTCATAGGGTCCAACAAAGGTTGGTGATGGAGAAGGTGTTGGTGTTTCGCTGGGTGTAGGAGATTCGGTGGGTGTTGGTGTGGGTTGTAAAATATCATTAATGTTAATGTCATTTACTGCATCATTTTTGCTACTGATATTGTTAAAAGCATTGGTTCTGTTGGTATCAATGTTCGTGCTATTTATGTCAGATTCAGAAACGACTTCTTCAACAAACTGTATCGTTGATAATACATCTTTTCTAACTGATTGTAAGGAATCTGTAAATGAATCAGTAGACTCTGAATCAGATTGTGTGTCAATTACTTCTAATACTACTTCAGATATAAACTCAATGTTTTGCACGATACTTGAATTAGATGTAATTTGATCTTCAATACTTTCGTCCACTGAATTTCTTACGATTGTTTGTATATTATTACTTAGTAAATCTGTAACACTTATATTTTCATCACTTGTTTCTTCGGATGCCATTGTGTTCTCAAACTCTGTTGCAATAGAAGCAAAAATTGAATCTTCGGTAACATTACTATCAACTGCACTTACTGTTGATTTTAAAGTTTGTGTAATCACACTCAATTTGGTGTTTGCTTTTAGTACATCGGATTTTTGTTCTTCAATGTAATCAGATTCTAAATCAGATTCAGATATATCAAATTTGTTTGCAACGAATGTCCTGGTTGTGGATATAATTGAATTTACATCGTAGGTTTGTCCTAAATCTTTCTTTTGTTGAATTTTTGTTTCTACGATAGCAGATTTTAATGTGGTAATTGGAGTTATATTCAATTCAGTAGATGAAACTAATGCATCTTCTTTTTTCGCAATATTAGAAAATGAAGTGTTTACTATTTTGTTTGTCAGAATATCAGTTCCACCAGGAAGAAATTTAATTTTGTATAAATCAGGTAATTCTAATGGACTAATATTCAAAGTCCATCTTCCGAGTTGATCTGATGTAAACTCTTTTACAACATTTCCTGTGGACATATCAATTAATTGTCCTGGTGCATTTTTAACATATCCATCAATAACATTTCCATTCAAAGTTGCAATAGTCGACAAAGAAGGTACGTTAAAAACATTTACTTCAACTTTTTCTTCTACAAGGGATACACGAATATCATTAAAATTATGTTGAACTTGTGAATAATATTCCTGACCATCATAGATATAACTTGGTATACTTAAGTCATCGATCCCAAATTCAATGTATGTTGTTTCATGCGTTGCTACAAATTGGAAATAATGTGTTGTGAATCCAGTGGTAGTTGCTTTTGCAATTGTAGAGTTTCTATCAAATTCTACGGTTCTCGCATAACCTACTCCGTTGCCTTGATCCACTGTAGAATTACCTTGACTAATATAATAACTAACTTCGTAACGACTACCTATCATTGTAGAAATTGATTGAGAAACCACGAAATGCTCATTGTATTGTGGACTGGTTTTATCCCACGGATTTAAAATAGCCAATGCATCATCAGTATTTTTTAGGATTAATGAAGTTTGGTTTGGGAATACTTGGAGTTCCCAAATTGTTTGAGTTTGCGGTTGTTCTTTCCAAGCAGAACTCCAATCATTAGAAAGGGTGTTTCCGGTATAGGATGATTGATCTGAATCTATACAATTATATGTCAAATCTAAAAGATTGTGTCCTCCTGCTTGTGGTATTTTCGTGACTAATATAAATTTATCCTTAGTTTCATTTGCAATCAGATGCCTTGATTCGTAATTTCCGAAAGCATTTTTAAAAGGAGTTTTATAGAACTCAGTGGGAGTAAGACTTGCACCACTGTCAGTGCCACCAGTTAAATATACATCTGTGAAATAATCTCCATTTTCAGAATAGTGGATCGGAGGTATAGGTTGTTTAATACCAGTATAGTATGGATCAAAGCAATTATTTTGGTTTTTATTGAGCAATTTTGCATCTGAATTGAAATTATATATTATTTCAAAATCATCATTTAAATAACAACTGCTAATTTGAACTTGTGGAGTAGCACCATAATTATAACTTCCCAAATCAATCGAGTATTTTAAATTCCAAGAGTTTGATATTTTTTCATATACTCTGAATATTGATGTAGTACCATCAAATAATAACAATTTATTATCATTAAAATTACTATAATTACTAAGTTGATTTACATTAACTTCTTGTCCGAGAGTAATCGTTGGTGAATAGTTTATCCATCTTGGTGTGTCGTATGTTGTAGTATCATACGACATAAAATAAATTGACGAAGAATTATTATATTGTATTTTTTGATTATCAATTTTAAAAACCACAGGACTACGTGAAGTATTTTGCTGAATTGCATTTCCTAGTAGATTCCATGTATTATTACTTTTTGTAAATACCTGAATAACCCCATCATCGTATAAATTTTCGTTGTCTAAGAACTTTCCAAAAAATGCAAAAGATTCTGTTTTATCATCAAAAGAAAATACACACTCTTCAGAAGTCCATGCATGGTATCCTGCTGGATTATTTGAATCTCCGTTTGGTCTACTAGTTATTTTCAAATTACTTGAATTGTTGTTTTTATATATTATTTTATATCCTTCATATTTCCATTCTGAATTATTCCAGGTATACTCTATTACCACAGGAATTTTTAAATGACTGAATCCAGGATCAGAATTTAATTCAGTTGCAAATTGAAACTGCTGATGTATATGGTATACTTTTATTGTTTTATTTTCTAATATAATAATTTTACTTGACCAATTATATGATGAAAATTCTACTGATGTAACATTGGTGTTATTAACGTTACTAGAAAAAATTGTACTTAATTCTGATGCTAAATCTGTCGGTACATTATATGAAATAGTATCACTTCCTAACTCTGTCCATGAACTTGTATTGTTTGTATATTCGCAAACTTTAAAATATTGATTATCTGGATCATTTGGAATTGTGTACTCAAACACACTTATTATTCCGGTATTTGTAAACTTACTTATTTTATTTGTTAAGATTGAACCAGTTGGCATATCAAAACTTCCTTTGTGGTTGGGACTATAAATCCACCTTGATGGTGTCATATCAGGTGTCGGAGTAGGAGTTGGAGTAGGAGTTGGTTGAAGCACCGGTGTTGGAGTTGGAGTTGGAGTTGGCGTTGGAGTAGGTGTGGGTGTGTGCGGTTCAATGTAACTATCAGTAAAATAATTATATCTTCCATTGTTTGAATAAATTCCGCGGATTCTATAATGAACAATATCTCCAATTTCAAAACTTGAATCCACAGATTGTATATCGTATTCAAAAGTTTTGTTTGAAGATGAACTTACATCATTTAAAGTAATTTCATCTTTTGAAAATGTAATTGTATAACCAGAACGAGTATAAGCATAGTCGGTATACATATTTTCGTAATAAAACAAATCATTTTGTCTTATGTATTGTAATTCAAAAGTATTCACCGGATACAATTCAGGATTTTCCACAATACAACTCAATAAAATATTTTCATTATTTGTACCGTACGAAGCAGACTCAATAGATATTCTCGGAATTGTTAGTTCGTCTATGTATGGTTCATCTTCGTAATCATACCACAAAACTCTTCCGAGGTTACTGCCGTTACTATAACCAGTCACTTCTCTTATAAAACCGGATTCGTACCATCTTTTCTTAATTCCTACGATAGTTCCTTCAATATAATACCATTCAGTCACTAACTTCCCATTGAGATAATTTCTACTATATCCGTGAAGATTTCCATTAAAATATGTAGAAGTAAATCTTATATTGTTAACTGTGTCATTACTTTCATATATTCCGGTAAAGTTTGAAGTTATATTAGAACTTTCTGTAACTACATTGTCAAGGTCAGATGGTCCAAATTTTGACATAATTTCTTCAGGTCTCGGGTCTTGTGAATATGCCCACCAATCTATTGGTAGAATTGTAGGTGTAGGTGTTGGAGTAGGAGTTTCAGTTAGTGTAGGAGTTGGTGATGGTGTCGGAGTCGGAGTCAGAGTTGGTGACGGAGTAGTAACAACACAGTTTGAATCAGTTGGAGCAGATGACGAATAAACAATCATACTATCATTATTTAATCCAAGTGGTGAATTATCATTTGACTTTACGACTTTTACTAAACCAAGATCTGCTTCAAATATGATCTTACAATATCCTCTAATACCACCAGTTCCATCTGAATCAAGGTTATAGCCGTCTATATTTTGTACTAAAATCTTTGGGTGAATATTGTCATGTTCGTCTAAAAATTTTATATAATACCTATCAGCTGGGTTTGAATATCTCCAGTGAGCATTTATTTCAAAGAAATAACATCCTTCGTTTGGTGTAACAAAGTCATAATCGCTGTGTTTTAATGTATTAGAAGAAACATCATAATACACATCGTTGGGCAAACTCTTTCCATAATGATAAATTCCACCTCGTGGAGTTGGAGTTGGTGTTTCTGTTGGAGTTGGAGTTGGTTGTGCTTGCGGCGTTGGTGTTGGTGTTGGTGTTTCAACTGAACCTTCTATATAACTAGCAGTCATTTCAATTTCACTTATAGCAAGTCTTGATGCATGACCACGGTTTTGGGTTACCATAATTCTATAATATCTATAAGGAACAGAGTTAGATATATACAAATCTTTCCATTGACCTCCACTAAAATAAACCCAAAGACTTGCAATTGTTGTATATTGAACACCATCGTTTGATACTTCAAATCTGAATTTTTCTGCATCTTTTGTTCTGTCTGAATCATATACAGGAAATATTCTGACTTGATCTACTGTAAATTTGTTGTGACCAAAATCTTGACCCACCCATCCCCACGTTGTATAATTTGTTCCGTCATGTGCTTCCCATGCAGTCAAATAGTCACCGTCAAACGCACTACCTTTGGGGCCTGCTGGATTTTCCATTCCTATTGAGTAATTTGGAGATGATACTACTCCTCTGACCATTTCATAAGTTGGAGTGGGCGTTGGTGTAGGAGTAGGGGTAGGTGTAGGAGTAGGAGTTGGTGTCTCAGTTGGTGTGGGAGTCGGTGTAGGTGTTGGCGTTGGAGATGGTGTAGGAGTTGGTGTAGGAGTTGGAATTTCAAGACTCACTTTACTAAAATCAAATTTTTCTTGAAAATATGTTATGAAAGTATTCCAACCTGCATCGTACATACCGAAGACTATTCCGAGTTTTATATCGTCACCGTTTCTCCATGCTTCGTAGGAAAGTCCTTGCTCGGAATAGATTTCGGCCGCATAATTTTTATTTTCTTGGTATTCTGCTAAATTACTATAGAATACAATAGCCGCATCACCTTCTAGTATTCCATTTTCACTTTCATAAAGTTCGTATGTGTTTCCAAAATATTTGCTTGGATCTGAATAATCATTAGTCACATCATAATAATTTCCATTAAATGAATCTTTAACTATCAACAAACTTATACTTACTCTTCCTGCGGTATCACTATTGCTCATTACTGATTTAATATCTGATGGTATATTATCTGTATTTATACTTACATTTTCTAATTCCAACACATTTGCATTATTTGTAGAGTCATCGTCAACGTATAATTTTGCAGTATCAAAATTAAACCAATCTGATAATTCAGGTTGGGTGGTTGGTGTTGGTGTTGGTGTAGGAGTTGGTGTCGGAAGTGGTTCATACTCTAATTTGCAACTTATATTATTATATTCTTTTATAAGAGACTCATTACCAGAGTTATCATATTGTGTAAAAACAATTCCAAGTTTTATATTACTACCATTTAACCATGAATCAAAATCAGACCAACCATAACCATCTATATTCGCAAAAGTATCTCCGTTTGGATAACCTGCGTTAGTTCCGTTACCACTTTTGAATAAATCTATGACATTCTGAAATCCAGGACCTGAGTTTGGGTCTATAAAAGCATATTTGTTTCCATCGTAAGTATGAGTGCTTGTGTCATATTTGTAAAGATAATCAAAATTTCCGGCATCACCATAAGGTCTGTCACTTGCATTTCCATATTTAAAATCCCACATAGTGCCTGTGTAAGAATCTTTATATAAATAGACCGAACAATAAATGGTAGAAGACACATTCTTGAATTCAAAATTTTCATAATCAAAAATTAAATTTTCAAATATGAGTGTTGAATACTCAAGTGACGAGTTGTTAGAAACTCTAAAAGTTGGTGTAAAAGATAACCAATCGCCAATATTTGCAGTCTCGACTGAATCATTAGTTGGAGTTTCTGTGGGTGTTGGTGTTGGTTGTGCGAGTGGTGTTTGAGTTTGAGTTTGAGTTGGTGTCGGAGTTGGTGTGGAAGTTTCGGATGGACTTTCAGTTGGTGTGGGTGTTTCAGTTGGGGTTTCGGTTGGTGTAGGTGTTTCTAATGTCGATGCATCATATCCAGTTTCACATGAGCCATCAAATAAAAACTGCATACGATTATCAGATGAACCCATTTTACCATGATACAGACAACGATAACTTGCACCCGTAAAATCACCTGTTACTACTATTTCTGCATTGCCGTAATACCCTATTCTTCCTGCATAACTTTTGGTTTGCAATCCCTCTATTGTTATTCCAGAATTTATACTAGATGTTATATACAGAGGATGTGCCTCTGGTATTCCTTCTAAACGATAATATCCTGTGTTTAATTTAAAACCTTCCGGTTCATATATGCCATTGAATAGATAGTTGTTATTAGAATCTAATGTTACTGTCGTTATTTTATCCACACACTCTGATGGTGAGGTTAAAGTAGGAGTTTCCGTTGGTGTTGGTGTTGGAGTTGGAGTAGGTGTTGGTGTACCTGTGGGTGTGGGTGTGGGTGTTGTTTCACCAATTTTCTTTATAATTCTGTGTGGAGTACTGTATAAATACTTGTTATCTACAAAACCTACTTTTGGAAGAGTAAAACTCTCGAATTCATCATTATTGTTATCTGCGAATAGTATGTCGGTAGTATATTCATCACCCTCGTCATCCTCCAACGCTATAAAAAATACACGAAGATTTATTTCTTCATTTTCATCTACAATTTCGGTAAATCCAGAATCATTGAGTATATACACTTTTCCCATTATGATAAATATTTATTTAATAGTTTTAAAATGGAAATTAACTCTTTTATTTCTCGTTTTGTATTGTAGTGAAGCATCCCAACTCTCAACAACCCTTCTTTTTCTAAATCATATTCTCGTACAACATCCAACGCATAAAAATGCCCACTCCATGCAAATATTCCATGCTTTGCTAAATATTTTGCGACTGAATGAGACGTTTTGCCATCAATAGTTAATGCAAATGTTGGTGTTCGTTTGTGAACATCATCTGTATTAGTTATACCGCATACTTTAATGTGCTTTAATTCCCACACTTTATTCAAAAAATAACGACTCAACTCATTTTCATATTCAACGATATTTTTATATGCAAGTTCCAAATTTTTACGGGTTGGACTTGAATTACCCGAAAGTGAAATTAAATACTTTATAGTCGCAGGAATTGCGGCTATAGCAGAAAAATCAGGAGTTCCTGTTTCCCAACGATTTGGTGCATCATTTGAAGCAGGTTCAACTTTATATGGTTGAAATTTTTCGAGATGTTCTTTTTGAACATATGTTGCTGAAATGTGTGGACCAAAGTATTTGTATACACTCGTTACCAAAAAATCGCAATTCAAGTTTTGTACATCAATCAAACCATGCGGAGCATAATGAACTGCATCCACGAAAACCATTGCGCCGTAACTATGAGCAATTTTTGTAATTTCTTTGATCGGATTAATTGTACCAATTGCATTACACGCATAATTTACCGCAACTATTTTTGTTTTATGTGTGATTGCTTTTTCAAAATCATTTAAATTATATTCACCTGTGTTTGTATCAAATCCAATTGATGTTATTTTGCAATGTTTGTCTTTGGCAGCTTCTACCCAAGGAGATACATTTGCAAAGTGATCTAATTTTGTTACAACAACTTCATCTTCAGAATTCCAATCTCTGCTGATAGCACGACTCATTTGAAAAATGCTCGTTGTTGCATTAGCACCCAACACAACCTCATTTTCTTCGCAATTGAAAAATAAAGCAAGTGCAACTCTTGCACGATCAACTGCTTCATTTGTATTTACACTTGTTTCAAAATATCCACCTGCATTTGCTTTGTCGTTTAAAACATGATCTTTGTAAGCACGAAAAACTCTACTGGACATTTGAGAAGCACCAGGACCATCAAAGTATACCGCAGGTTTTCCATTAAGTGCTTTTCGTTTCAAAGCAGGAAACGAGTTTCTGATTTGACCTATATCTTTCACGCAGTAAAAACGAATACATCTCTGTATCCAAGTTCCATATCAATTGGACTTAACTTAGTTGCATTATGAAATACTTCACGATCATTCACAATAAGCAGTTCATTTTCTTTGAGCATTTTTTCTAAAATTGCATCTTCATCGTCTTTTCCAAGAAATAGTTCACTGATGCCACCTTCAACTTTGACTCGTCTTGCACAGAAAATACCTATTACATCAAATCCATCTTGATGTCTTCCTTCTGGAGCAGGTTCTCCTTTGATATACTCTGAACACATTATACGCATTTGGTGAATTCCAATTTCTTTTATATATGAATTTATTCCAGATATTTTAACGAAACCATCCACAATTTCTTGAAAATTTTGTGAATTAATTAATTCCGGATCAATTTCTTCGTATTCTCTTACTACATCTCCAAGTAAATCATTTACATCTGATGATTGTGTGAAAGTTTTATGTGGAAGAATTTCGTATTGACCAAAATGATCTTTTTTTATAGAAGAAAATCTCCTTTTTCTGAAATTACCGGTCACATACGGATCGTAAGGCATATTTTCAAAGTAGTTTTCAAAAACGCCTATATCAACGGATGTGAAGTTTCTAAGTTTATATTGCCAACTTAATTTATTCATTTTACATCTCCCATTTAATAATCAATTACGATTATAAATAGTCGGAAGATGGAGTTTTTATAATTTTGAATAACCTAGATTTTCAAAGTCATCTTCAAAGATGTAATTAACAATTTCTATTGATTCTTTTTCCAAATAATTATCTTCCCAATCTTTAATTGCATCCGGGTCGATATAATATTTAATTGTATTTAAACCAATATTTGTGATATATTCATTTATAGGATGCCAACTATCAATTAATTCTTCATACTTGAAGATATCGACATCTTTATAGTTTTTAATATAATCAAACTGACTTGTAAACTTATCGGATTCTACCAATTCACCCCAATTATTTAAGTTGTTTTCAAAATAGGTTGAAAACTTTTGATATTTAAGATCATGCTCTTTTCTAAGTGACACTCCGTTTTTATATATTGAAACTGCTCGTTGGTATGGACTTTGTACAATAACAGCATTATAATACTCGATTGATTTATCTAGTAACACATCGTCTTCTTTGAAATCTACATTAGTTTCACGAAAAGAATCGACAAACAAATTACTACCACTAAAAGGAATTTCTATGAAATTGAACCCGTGTTCATTTGAAATCATTAACTCATAATCCTAAATCTTTTAATTGTGAAATAGTTGAATTTGAATTTTTGTGATGAATACCAATTCCACCGGACGCATTCCAATCTAAAATGTTTGATTTTAAATCGTCAATTAATATAGAATTTTTATTTGCAAATTCTTTCTTTTTATCTTTTGAACGAAAGTGAATTTTTGGAGAACCCAATCGTGAACACCACATACGTTTTCCTTTCATGCAAGTTTCAAGCACTCGTTTGCTTGGAGCACTTAATATTTCTGTGTCAAGTTTTGAAATGTAACTCCATAACTTTTTTCCACCAGTATTCCAAGACATATCAGACCAAAATTTTAATCCACCGTCTTCGACAACTTTCCAAAATGCTTCTGTTCCGTGCTTTTTTTCGTATCGTGCAGCTGCGTTATTAGGAACATCATCTCGTTCTGAGATATCGACCTCTCCGAGTTGCTTTGCTAGTTTCATGAAGTCTCCACTAAAATCAGTTAAAACTCCGTCCATATCACAATATATTTTATATGAACTAGATTGCTCGTTGATTAAATCATACAATTTCACAGAGCATAAATATATACAACTTACTTGTTTTTCTTTGTTTCAGTAGATTTCTCTTGTACTTCAACCGGAGCAGGTGTTCTTGAATCGGTAGTTGCTTCAAAATAAACTTCATCTTTTTTCAACTTGGCAATCAATAAATCTTTTGTAGAATCTTGTATTTCTTCGTTTAAAATAGATTCTGCCAAGGTATCTTCCAAATGACGTTCAACTGCTCTTCTTAATGGTCTTGCTCCATATTTTTCATCGAATCCTTTTTCCACCAAAAAATCTTTTACTTTTGCCGAAACTCTGATTCTGTAACCTTTTTGTTTAACTCGTTCACGTAACTTCTGAATTTCAAGTTCAACAATTTGCTTAATGTGTTCTTTAGTAAGTTTTCTAAAGATTACTAGATCATCTAATCTGTTCAAAAATTCGGGTCGGAACACTTTTTTTGCTTCTTCAGTAATCTTTGATTTAATTTCATCATGATCGTCATCTGCACTTTTTATCGAACCAAATCCTAATGATACACTTTTTTGAAGAATTTCTGCACCAACATTTGAGGTCATAATAATAATTGTATTTCTGAAATCAATTGTTCTGCCTACATTATCAGTCAAATGACCATCTTCCAAGATTTGAAGTAACAACTGACATATATCAGGATGTGCTTTTTCAATTTCATCAAACAAAACAATTGAATACGGATTGCGTCTTACTGCTTCAGTCAATTGTCCGGCATCTTCATATCCCACGTATCCAGGAGGAGAACCGATCAAACGAGATACCGAGTGCTTTTCCATATATTCACTCATATCAATTTGCAAAATACTATCTTCACTACCGAAAATATCTTCGGTTAAACATTTTGCTAAATATGTTTTACCTACTCCAGTTGGTCCCAAAAACATAAATGAACCAATTGGTCGTTTTGGGTCTTTAAGATCAACACGACTTCTACGCAATGCTTTTGAAATAACTCTACTTGCATAATCTTGACCAACAATCTTTGCAGAAAGTCGTTTTTCTAAACCAAGTAGACGTTGTGCTTCAGTTTTTTCCATCCTACTGAGTGGAATTCCTGTCCAGTCGGAAATAACTTTTAATACGTCATCTTCACCAACTGCAATCTTTTTATCTTTTCTAGTTTCTTTCCATCGGGCAAGAACTTTTTCTTGTCGTTCTTTTAATCTACGTTCTACATCTCTCCACTTCGCGGCATCTTCAAAGTTTTGATCAGACACACTTTCTTCTTTGTTTGTTGTTGCTTCTTTTATCTTAGCATCAATAGAATCAAGTTCACTTGGTTTTTTTAATGACTCAATTCTAACACGTGATCCGGTTTCATCGAGAATATCGATTGCTTTGTCAGGTAAAAAACGACCAGTAATATATCTATCCGAATGTTTTACGGTTGATGCCAACGATTCATCTGAGTAAGTAACATTGTGATGTTCTTCATATTTGTGTTTAATTCCTCTTAATATAAGCAAAGAATCATCTACTGATGGTGGATCAACTTGAACCTGTTGAAATCGTCTTTCAAGTGCGTTATCCTTTTCTATATACTTGCGATACTCTTCCATAGTTGTTGCTCCAACGCATTGAAGTTCTCCACGACTTAAAGATGGTTTGATGATGTTAGAAGCATCCATAGAACCTTCAGCCGCACCTGCTCCTACAATCGTATGAATTTCATCAATAAATAAAATTATATTACCAGCAGTTTCTACTTCTTTCATAACCGACTTGATTCGTTCTTCAAATTGACCACGATATTTGGTACCAGCAACCATCGCAGCCATATCAAGCATATAAACTTTTTTATCGATCAACATTTCAGGTACAGTACCAAGATTAATTTCTTGAGCAAGACCTTCAACAATAGCAGTTTTTCCTACCCCAGCTTCTCCTATTAAAATTGGATTGTTTTTGGTTCTTCTGCACAAAATCTGAATCATTCTTGCTATTTCTTTTTTTCTACCTATCACAGGATCAAGTTTACCTTTTGAAGCAAGTTCAACAAGTTCTCTGCCAAATGATTTTAACGCAGGAGTCTTGGTATTTGATTTAGGATTTTCAGAACCTCCTGCCATAGCAGTTTCGAGGTTATCAGATTCATACATTGGATCTATTTCAGAAAGAACTTCTTTTCTGCATGATTCCAAGTCAATATCAAGATCACTTAAAATCTTAGAAGCAAGACTATCATTGTCACGCAAAATTCCCAAAAGCAAATGCTCTGTTCCTATATATGAATGACTTAAATCCTTTGCTTCTTTTCCAGCAAGTGCGATCACTTTTTTAAGTCTTGGAGTATGCGTAATTTCATCGGTTTTTGCTTGTTTTTGATTATTTTGTTTTTTAGATGATTCTGTTTCTTTTTGAACTGTCGTTCTAAGAGTGACAAAGTCTACTCCGAGTCTAAGAAGTGCGTTTACAGCAACTCCTTGACCTAATGTGACTATTCCAAGCAAAAGATGCTCTGTACCGACGTGATTAGATGAAAGTTCAATCGCAATTCGTTTTGAAAGTGCGAGTGCTTGTTGTGCTCTTGGTGTAAGTTCTCCCATAATGTTATTTTGTTAGTTTCATAATATCTTACTAAATGTTATTCAATATGTCAACTCATTTTAATGTATCACCAACTCCTCCATAATAAATAGTTAATACTATATTGATTAATGGTATGACCACAAAAATGGTAAAATTGTATAAAAAATGCAATACGGTAGTTGAAAGAAATCCCCATCCAGACTCTTGTTTTTCAACATACAAAAAATAATGCCATTGAAACATTAAAGCAGGAATAAAAATGACCAACGGATGATACCAACCATTAGAAAAATGCATACACGAAAAAATTAAAGCAACCGCAAATATTATATTAATAGGCCGGACTTTCATTATCATGAATATTTTTGTCAAAAGCACATTCAACAAAAGAGTTTCAAACCAAGGTGCAAAAAATAAAGATTTTACAAACAAATCAATATCATTGCGTGGAACTACATTTTCTAAATTAAATCCGTTAAAATAAGAATTTAATGCAACTGTAATTGCAATCGGAATCAATGAAAAAAAATAAAATGCAACCATACACGAGCCAGGTCCCCATGTTTTGGTTTTTTCATAAAAAGAAGTCAGCATACAATAAAATATATACTAAGAATTACAAAACGCAATCTTAATGAGTATTTGACCACTTAGGAGGATTAAGTGGACAAACACTGGTTCCAAGTAACAATTTAGCAGTACTACAACCGCACTTACGACACCTTGCGATTTGTGTTTTGGCAATTTCCTGCCACCATTCACATCCTCTGCAAATTGCAAGTCTTTCATTCCAAACCGTTTTTGTAACGATTGGACGACCTGCTTTTTGCCAAGAACTCATTGCACCTATAAAATTTTTAGCAACCGTTCCTAAATCGTCTGGTTTTAATTCGTCTTTGTTGTTTTCGTTATTGTTGGTATCCATAAATTTAAATATAATTCAAATCCAATTTTTATTACATTGATATTCTAGAATATATGTCGTTTCCGTATTTTTTTTGGAACTTTTCAAATGATATTCCGTTTCTTTCATGAAAATAGGATTGACCGAGTTTAGATGACTTATTGTAGTTCATATCTTTACACAATAATACTGCTAAAAAATCTGCTTCAGCTTCTATTTGCTTGGAACTCTGAGTATGATTTAATACAGTGTGTGCAATTTCATGTGCTTCAATAAAAGTCAAATGAGTTTTATCATCATAATTGTTTTTTCTAATAGTCGGCATATCAAAAAATATAAAATTTCCTTGTTTGAATGCAAGTCCATGTTTTTTAAAATGACGTTTAAGTGCTGGATACTTTTCGTCAGTTTCTTCTATATAAACAACTGTATGGGATGTATTAAATTTACTTTTAGTTACTTTCACATATATAAATATACCACATTACTACACAATCACAAGTTTTTAATGACAATGGCAATTGAGTCTAATTGCAGTATTTTTAAAATGAGGATTATTCGTTAAACTAAAAGGTTCTGCTTTACTATAATCCACAGGCCACCCCAAATCATCCAACATACCTAAAGTTAAAATTGACATCGGATTTTGACTTCTATCTATCCAACCTGTCATCAACTCATTTTTTAAACCAGGTAAAGTAACTCCATCAACTATTCGGTCTGTGTTTGCGGAATCACCTTCCTCTGGATGACTCTTCGCAGTTCCACTTCCTCCGTCTTCTTCTATCGGAAAATAATCAACTCTTATATCAATATTAGAATCTTCCAAAATTTGATTGTATGCGTCTACACCTTTTTGTCCACGATAAACTGGATTATCTACTCCAGGAACAACTTCGTGTCCAAATGGTATTGGTTCGTTCACATCTCCATTTAATCCGTATATGAATCTACGAGCAGTTGATGAATCTGGATTATTCCACAAAGGACCAATACCAAGAACATGACCAACCTCATGCATCACTGTATAATATAAAAGTGATTTTCCTGGTAATGGTTCGAACTCAAAAAAGTCAAAGTCCATTGGATCTATTTTGAAAACCCCTCCCGTAATTAAACCAGGCAAATTGACATCGAATGTTGTCCAACTTGCATATGCAAGCACACCACCTTCACCTTTATCTTCTTCGTCTACGTGTCCTATTTCCATATCAATCGTTCTACCAGTGAATTGGTTTACATTAGGACCCCAATCTCCTCTAATTATATTTGTCCACGCATCAAGTGCAAGTTCGATTTGTTGTTTTTGTTGGTCTGTAAAACTTGCGGAATAATTTATGTTGAATCTTAGATTTGTTGTATCTATTGGAGTCGGTGTAGGAGTAGGGGTTGGTGATGGTGTGGGAGTTAGAGTTGGAGTTGGTGTAGGAGTTGGTGTAGGAGTAGGAGTAGGTATTTCTTGTGGTGTAGTATCCAATACTTCAGAATAATCACTACATATTTTGTCTGAACAAGCAGAGATTTTAAAAACATTATTTGATGAAGGTAAAAATATAAAAGTATTTTCGGTTGTAGAAAATGATTCGTTTAACCAATTTTCAGAATTTATAGATTCTGCGTGTATTACTTTATAGTAAGTAGCACCATTACTAGGTGACCAGGTTATTTGTTTAAAAGAAGAAGACTCACCACCTATTTCAACATTTGTGGGAATATCAGGAACTACAATAGGTGTAGGAGTTGGAGTCGGTGTAGGAGTCGGTGTTGGTGTTGGTGTTGGTGTTGGTGGTACAGGAATATCAGAATATTTTGCACGGATTCCTGTTTCTGCGTTTTGAATCTGTGTATGTGTTGTTACTAAATGCTGAACCCAATGCGTACTATTTGGTCCATAACTGCCGTTATCCAGTTCTTTGAATTTTATTAGATATCCATTTCCGTATTCAAGTGAATCAAAATTAGAATTTTCAATATCTTGTGAATTATAGTATCCATTAAAGTTTTGTTGATCTGAACTCGATAATCTAAATGCTTCTAAAACATTTTCATCAGTTTTTAAATCAAAAACACTATCTTTTTCAAAATTCGAGATGTTGACCACAGAATCTTCATTAACTCCCCACCAAACAAATTCGTATTTATTGTTTACACCGGAATAATTTAATATACCAGGATTTTCGCAGTTTTCTGTTGGATTATTAGATGATGCTTTTACTACACTAATACCACGAGTTTCTTCAGAATTTGCACGAATTCCTTTGATTTTAACTTCACCTACATTTGGATTTTTTTCAATATAATAAATTCGTCCAGGTATAAGTTTTTCAATTGGCTGTGAAATACTAGGATGAACATCCGAGCTCCACGAAATCAGTGTTGCGTCTGAGTTATTCGTAAATTGGGTATACACAGACTTAAGATCATTACGATATGTACTTAAATCTTGTTCATCATCATCATCTTCACATGAACCAAAAAATGCTATATTTTTTTCATTTCTAATATAATCATTTGGTGGAATGTTCGGTGGATTCGTAACATAAACTTCAAATTGTTTCGTTATTTCTTCGTGTTCGTATCCGTTGGAAAATTTAATTATTATATTTTTTATTGATCCGTCTTGTTCATTTTGGCTTACATTCGTATCATCCAATTCAAATTCACCATTTAAATTGAGTGTCCATCCTGAAGGAAGTTCCCCACTTTTAATCGTCATTAAAGTTGGAAGAACTTCTTCATTATAATGTCGTGTAATTAATTTAGCAATAACTTTGGAGCGATGACTTGATTGATAATCTAAAATTATTCGTTCAGTTTCTGTATCGTTTTCATTTTCTATTTTTGTAAAATTTAAATTATAGTACTGAAACGGATTGAATATAAATAATCCTTCGGTCTGCTCAACCACTTTAAGTTGCTCCATTGTGCTTTGGTGACCTGTGAGATAATTTCTACTTATTAATCGAGATTGCGAACTAAGGTCATTCCAATTATATGATGGATCGGTTTTTGATTGCCATTTTATTACTCCATCTGTAATTTCATGTGTATTTGTCAAAGAACACACTCTTCGTATAAATCCAACAGAATCACCACTTGGAGTTTGTGCGTGTGACTCGTCATTTAACTTTAATTTTAGTTGACTATTATTCACTTCAACAACTTGCCACCAATTTGAAAAAAGTGCATCATTTACATCGGTAAATTCGAATTGAAGTGTATCTCCTATTTGAATTTTTCTTAAACTTATATTACTTTTGTTGGGAATAAATGAACCCGAGTCAATTACTTTTAAAAAACTATCAAAGTCATCGTCATCTGTTAAATTAAGATTGAATGTTGCTAAGTTTATTGATTTTTCGTATGAAAATGAAAATTTAGTGTTGTTTAGGTTTTCAAGTGAAAGTTCGTCTGCATTTGCACTTACTAAATTTAGTATAGAATTTTTATTTGCAACATCCAATATTTTTTGTTTAACAACTTCTGGTGATTCTCCGGTCTCCGCAAATAATGCAACCAATCCAGCAGTCAATGGACACGAAAAACTTGTTCCATTTCTCCATATTGTCGTAGTAGTGCTATTTTCATATGGTGAACCAGGCACTCCGTTTTGCCAATATCTCATTGGCACATTTTTTCCAGGTGCAGAAATATTTGTTCCAACCCCATAATTTGAAAAACTTGCCATATGATTTACAGGCAGTTGGGTACTTGTACGACCGGTTCTACAATTTGTTGCACCAACCACAAATGGAACACCTTGTCCCGGATCAGAATTTGAAATTAAATTTGCGTCCATACCAAATTTGCATCCTGATATACTTGTAAGTTGAGGACCGTAAAATGTTTTGGCTTCGTTACCTTCGTCGAACCCATTACCCGCAGATTTGCACACATGAATTCCTAGTGTAGTTGCAATTTTGCCAGCTTCTAAAAAAGGAAAATCAATTACACCACCTTCATCTCGCAAAACATAAGGTCTAGATCCTTTTGGTGGTGACCCTAAACTAAGATTTATTACACTTGGTCTTTGTATACCTGAAGATATTTTTGAATTATGATGCTCAATCACAGAATTCATTGCATTTATCAACCAGGATTGAGCACCTCCAGATGAAGCACCAAATACTTTCAAAGCATATATTTTTGCTTCCGGAGCAACTCCTTCTTCTGAACCCGCTGCACATAAAGCTGAATTTGTTCCGTGACCTCCGTTTTCAGCATCATCTTGGTCTCCTACACCATCTACATTTAAAGTAAACGTAGGACATCTTTCAACACGACCCAATAAGTTTGGGTGATAAAAGTTAACACCTGTATCAATTACATAAATATCAACATTTGAACCGGTACGTGTCGATTCGTATTTATGTATTGTATCTGTTGTATCAAATGATCGTGTGGAAATCATTTCTAAATGCCCGGCATATTCATCTTGACCTCCAAAGAAAGTTCCTAAAAAAGTTGAACCGTCTGGCAGTGATATGTGCGAAAAAGATTCTGCTTTTTCAACTACTTCATTGGATTCAACATCAAGTAAAATCTGCACATCTTCGGAGATGTTTTTTATTTTTCCTGTATTACTTAGATCCGAAAGTGAAAACTTATCAACTGAATCATCAAATTCAAATGAAAACATATTCAAGTTTTTATATGAATCTAAATCACGAAGATTATATTTTTTGATTAATGAAGCTTCATCAACACCATCTTTTAGCACCACAATGTATCTCATACATTATAAATATAAATAAATTCACAATTTACTATAATTTAGAACAATCTTATTTTAATTTGTTTTATTAGTTCCGTATGCGTTTGTAAGAATGTTACACAAGTAGTCAATGCACTTATTAAAAACATATCTTTCAACCGAAGATACATCTGCATTTATTATTGTACCATATGCACCTTGAGAATATAATTTCACACTTTCTTTTGATGGATCGTGTTTTTGATCCTGAGAAATTCTAATAATTTCACTAAGTTTTATGAATTTATCTTTTTTAAATTTTTCACAAAGTTTCTCTTGAAATTCAGTTAAAGTTCTTGCTACTTTTTTTACATGAGTTTCTTTTACATAACTTTTAAATCCTGAATAAATTTTTGTATAACCATCATTTTTTGTTAATAAAACAATTATAGTATTCAGTTCGTTTGAAACCGTTTGCTCTTTCAAGTAAAAATGTCCATTCAATTTCATAATTTACCAAATATTTTTAACAGTGGCACCAGTTCCAACATATGCTTTTATTTTTATTTTATTCCAGTTTCTTGGATCTGTTTCTCCGTTATTTCCCAAACTCAATATAGCCATGGTACGATGCCAACCTTCTAATAATTTCAATTCACGGCCGTTGTTTAACATAATAACTGGTTCGTTTGTCCCAGGTTTTAATTTCTTCGCAAGTTTCTGTTGGTACTCGGTCCGTTTTTCATCATCAGGAACTTTGTTTGGATTTGCATTTCCAAACTTTCGTTGAATCATTGTTTTTAAATTTTCTTTAGTGAAATTATTTGGATTTACTTCAAGAACTTTTACTTTCCACTTTACATCAACCCAATCTTCAAACTCAAACGCAATATCTTCTTCATCTGCATTCGGATCGTTTTTCAATATTTTGCTCAATTCCTTTTGAAAAAAACCACTAGGAGACATCACAAAGTCCTTAAATACATACATCGGCATATTATGAAATACATTGGATAAAATTTGCCAAGTTTTTTTGTCGGATATTTCCGCAACAATGTCCACCAACCGAATCACACTAACTACCCAAGACTAAAAATATATCGTTACGCATTTCGTCTGTAATTGGAGTTGGAATTTCATCCCTTGTAAAGTAACCCCATGCAGAATGTTCTTCATCAATGACAGGTTCTATTTCTTCTTCTATTTCGCAGATGTAATCATAAAATACCCCATGATCACCATGTGCAGGATATGCAGATAAAAATTTTACTGAGTTCGCATCTAACTCAATTTGAGTTTCTTCGAGTGTTTCACGAATAGCAGCTGTTTTTATTTCTTCATCTTCTTCTACATAACCACACGGAACACTCCAATAATCAGGCAATGCAGTATTTGGAATATCTTCTCTTCGTTTACACAATAAAACTTTGTTTTTACATTTTATCATTACACCACCAAACGCAGGATTTTTATCTTGTGTTCTTCCGTCATCAAATTTATTCATATTACAAATCCTTTACCAAATTTTATTCTTCGTGGAAATCTTTTTTATCAATGATATATTCATCGTCTCCACCCTCTGTTTTGAATTTAAGTTGCTTGTTTGCATCTGCATAATAAAAGTGCTTGTAAAATAAACGATAATCTCCACTCGTAAGCATTTCTTCAACATTATCTGCGTATTCTGCTAGAGTGTATCCGGTAGTCTTTTCGCAGACATCTCCTTTATATGCTTTATCTTTAGCATAAAATTCAGGGCGAATAAATCCACTACTTCCTCGTCTTTTACCTGTCGCAGGTGATATGTTCATAACAATAAATATATATTAAATATTTTTATTATCGTTATATCGTGTAATACTTTGCTGAATAATTTCTATTGCTTTGTCACGTGGTAACCAATTACCGATTTTTACTTTTTCGCCTTCTAAATCTTTATAGTGTTGAAAAAAGTTTTTTGCCATTTCTAAAAATGATTCATTGATGTTATGAATATCTTTAATGCTTTTTTTGTAAGAGGTTACTGGTCTTCCGATTACTTTCCAATCCATTTCTCCGTTATCTTCCATTTCAAGAACACCCACTACATGACATCTTACTACACATCCCATTGCCATTGGTGTCCAATTATATGTAAGCATATCAATTGGATCTCCGTCTTCACCTAATGTTGATGGAATGAATCCATAGTTTGCAGGATAGCGCATAGCAGATTTCAATATTCTGTCTAATCTAAATGCTTGTATTTCTTCGTCAAACTCGTATTTCTGATTTGTATCTCTTGGAATTTCTATTACGCAGTTTACAGTGTGTGGGGCATCTTTTCCTACTGGTATCTTCTTGTAATCCATCTTCATAGATAAATATAGAGTCTGAGTAGAAATCTCAGAACTTTATGTGTATTGCTTGAAAAATGAATCAACGAACACTTCGATAGCATCCAACGCATCGTTTATGTCCCACTCAGGACCATCGTATCCATTTTCAGGAAGATAATGTTTATCACCAACTTCCAACCATTCAACTTTGTTTGTATATTCTGAATGACCTTCTTCAAACCAAGGAATGTGTTCATTTTTGTTCATCAAAATTATTTTTTCACTGCTCGCACAATCATAATTATCAAGCATTTGATTAGTTGCTCCGATCAAACAAAATGGTATTTTGCGTTTTACCATTCGTTCGTAAGTAGGAATTGCTAATCTGACAGGGACAGTAAATGATTCTCCGTGTGTATAATGTTCTGTTGGTTGTACACGAAGACCACGACTAAATGCTCTAAGATTCGTTACATTGTTTTGAATGCACAAATAATTGAAGCAGGCCTCGGCATACTTGCTACGATACAGATTGCCTGTACATACAAAGCAGAATTGCTTTATCGGTACTCTTTTTTCAGCAGTTTCCATCTTCCCGAATCTAAACGTTTTTTACCAGAATCAATATCCTTGATGATGTCCACAACTTCTTCAATACTATTGTAAATGTATTTGTGTGGAAACATCGCAAGCATCCA
>MDTG01106121.1_pt1 | contig 33518 bp, 30 predicted proteins | sample 811421 | NCBI WGS metagenome assembly MDTG01 (sample SAMN05326645, study PRJNA326480) | marine metagenome | isolation source: seawater | place: Pacific Ocean: South East | collected 2011
AAGAAGCAAAGCAGAATTTCAGACTATCCTGCCTCTTACCGTGATCTATCATTCAGCCTTGATAACCATGAAAATCTTGAGAAGCTAGCCATACTTATTAAAAAGTACAAAGAATCATCAAAGTTGATGGTAGATTGTTTTGTCTTTGATTTATTTGAAAACAAAAAACAAAACATTTTAAAGGTTGGGTATAGATTTAAGTTCCAAGCTATTGAGAACAATATAACTGATGAAGAAACTGAAACTGTTATGAATCCATTAATTAAAGAATCTTTACAAATTGATGGTGTCAATATCGAGGGATTGTAATGTCTTATATCTTTACGTCTGAATCAGTTTCAGAGGGGCATCCTGACAAAATATGCGATCAAATTTCGGATGCAATATTAGATGAATGTCTGAAACTAGATGCAAATTCACGTGTTGCATGTGAGACTCTCATAAAAAATAATACAGTTGTTGTTGCTGGCGAAATCACTTCAAAAGCCAATTTAAATTATGAAGCTATAGCAAGAAAAGTTGTTGAAGACATAGGATACAATGAAGATGTTCTTGGCTTTACCAGCAGTGGCTTTGAATTTCAAAATCTTATATCTGAGCAAAGCAAAGATATAGATGCTGGGATCTCAGGAAATGACGTTTTAGGCTCTGGAGATCAAGGTTTGATGTTTGGCTATGCTTGCAAAGAGACTCCAGAACTAATGCCCTTGCCAATTGCTTTAGCCCACAAACTAATGCTAAAACATGCTGAAGTTAGAAAAACCTCAGGACTAGGCTTAAGACCTGACGCAAAATCGCAAGTTTCTATAGAATACGATTCAAATTATCAGCCAAAACGAATTGATTCTGTTGTTCTATCAACACAGCATAGTGAGGACCTGGATTTGGAAGACTTAAGGGTACTTGTTAAATCACAAATTATTGAAACATGTTTACCTGAAAAACTCCTTGACGATGAGACAAAATTTCTAATTAATCCTGCTGGTCGTTTTGTCATAGGAGGTCCGGTTGGTGACTGTGGCTTAACTGGTCGAAAGATAATTGTGGATACTTATGGCGGAATGGCCAGACATGGTGGCGGTGCTTTTTCAGGAAAAGACCCATCTAAAGTAGATCGTTCTGCCGCATATGCTTTACGTCACGTGGCCAAATCTTTAGTTTCCAATGGTTATTGTGATTATTGTGAAATTCAGGCTTCATATGCCATTGGAATTGCTGAACCCACATCTATATTCTTAAATACATTTGAGTCTGAGAAACAGCCTCTCAAAATAATCAAAAAATTAATTAAGAATAATTTTGATTTAACTCCTACAGGTATAATTTCTTCATTAAAATTGCTTGATATAAATTATCAAAAAACATCAACATATGGTCATTTTGGTAGAGAAAATCAGGGTTTTACTTGGGAAGAAATAGCCAAAATAAGTTAACCAAAAATTTTTGGGCGAAAATTTAGATATATTTCATGAAAGACGTAATAAACACTAGTATCTGATAAAATTATAAAATGAAAATTTCTATTGTTAGTGGCGGTTTTGATCCAATACACAGTGGACATATCAATTATTTTAATGGTGCAAAAAAAAACTCAGATTTTTTGATTGTTGCATTAAATAGTGATGAATGGCTTACAAAAAAAAAGGGCAAACCTTTTATGCAGTTCCATGAGAGAAAGAAAATAATTGAAAGCCTTGATATGGTTGATTTAGTAATAGATTTTATGGATGACGATTTAGGCTCAGCTACCAACGCAATTTTAAAAGTCAAAGAACTTTATCCTAATGATGAAATAATTTTTTGTAATGGAGGCGATAGGAATAGCAAAAATATTGTTGAAATGGAAATACCAGGAGTAAATTTTCTTTTTGGAGTAGGCGGCGAAGAGAAGGTTAATTCAAGTAGCTCAATACTTAAAAACTGGCATCACGAAAATGAATCAAGGGTCTGGGGTAATTTTTCAACTCTTTATCAAGATAAAAATATAAAATTTAAAGAACTTACCATAGAGTCCAAAAAAGGAATGAGCTTACAAAGACATTTTAAAAGAGATGAAATTTGGTTTATTTCCAGTGGTAAGTGTGAAGTAAACTACAGCAAGAAAAATCATAAAAAATTGGAGACTATATTGTTAGGTGAAAACGATACATTTTTGGTGAAAAGAAACGAATGGCATCAAATCTACAATCCGTACAAAGATGAATGTAAAATTTTTGAAATACAATTTGGGGACACAACTCATGAAGAGGACATAGAGCGAATTAGTTATTATGAAGGAGATGAAAATGAAGATTGATTATAAAGTTAAAGATTTAAGTCTTGCAGAATATGGAGAGCAGGAAATTCTTCTGGCAAAGGATGAAATGCCAGCATTAATGGAACTTAAAAAGAAATATCTAAATCAACAACCACTTGCTGGTGCAAAAATTTTAGGGTGCATTCATATGACAGTTCAAACTGCAGTATTAATCGAAACATTGATTGAATTAGGTGCAGAGGTTCGCTGGTCTTCATGTAATATTTTTTCCACACAGGATCATGCAGCCGCCGCTATTGCAAAGAGAGGCATTCCGGTATTTGCTTGGAAAGGTGAAACAGAAAAAGAATATGAATGGTGTATAGAGCAGACAATATTAGCAGATGGGAAGCCATGGGATGCCAATATGATTTTGGATGATGGCGGTGACTTAACAATGAAAGTTCACAAAGAATATCCTGAAATGCTTGAAAAAATTCATGGTATATCAGAAGAAACCACAACTGGTGTAAAGCGACTGAAAGAAATGCTAAGAGATGGAACCTTAAAAGTACCTGCTATAAATGTGAATGACTCTATTACTAAATCAAAAATCGATAATAAGTATGGGTGCCGTCATAGTTTAGATGATGCGATCAAACGAGGCACTGATATGCTTTTATCTGGGAAAAAAGCCCTAGTTATAGGATATGGAGACGTTGGTAAAGGCTCAGCAGATTCTCTTAATCAACAAAAAATGATTGTTGATGTTTCAGAAGTTGACCCAATTTGTGCAATGCAGGCTTGTTTTGACGGATTCAGCATTGTATCTCCTTATAAAAATGGGGATACATCTAGAGATGGCGTTAACTTAGATAAAGAACTATTAAAAAAATATGACCTAGTGGTAACAACAACAGGAAATATAGATGTTTTAGATAAGAACATGCTCGAAGAATTGAAGTCAGGTTGTGTTGTGTGCAACATAGGACATTTTGATAATGAAATTGATGTCAAATATTTGAAGAAATTTAAATGGTTAGAAGTAAAACCTGGAGTACATAAAATCATAAAAGACAATGGTGAATATTTAACATTATTAGCTGAAGGACGATTGGTAAATCTTGCTCTAGCAACTGGACATCCCAGCAGAATAATGGATGGATCTTTTTGTAATCAAGTGCTTGCACAGATTGAATTATTTAAACAAAGTTTTGCATCAAAACACGAAAATGATAAAGAAGTTTATGTCAAAGTTCTTCCAAAAGTTCTTGATGAAGAGGTTGCAGCATTAATGGTTAGAGGTTTTGGGGGAACATTAACAAAGTTAAAGGATACACAAGAAAGGTATAGCTCTATAAATAAAGAGGGGCCATTTAAGAGCGATTCCTATACTTATTAGTTTAGAATATGACGATAAGGCTGAGTGGCAGAGTGGTTATGCAGCGGACTGCAACTCCGTTAACATCGGTTCGATTCCGTTCTCAGCCTCCAAATAATTGAAAAAAATGATTTCTAGATTTTCAACTAATGCTCTCAAGACTTTAGAGCCATATAAAGCAGCAAGCCAAGATATATGGCAAAAAGAGAGTAAAACTATATTGAAGCTTGATTGGAATGAGGGAGTCATAGATCCACCGGAAATTGTTAATTCTGCTTTTAAAGAATTTCTTAAGAATAAAATGGTAAAGTATTATCCAAATACATTTAACGATGAATTATTAGAATCAATCGCTAAATTTGTTTCATCTAAAAAATCAAATATTTCATATTTTTCTGGTATAGATCATTTACATGAATATATTGTTAGGGCCTTTTTGGAGGAGGGCGATAAAGTGTCAATACTTCACCCTACGTATGACAACTTCAGAGCGGTATGTGAAAGCGCATCAGTTCAAGTGGAAAAAATTAATTTTTACCCAAAGCCCGATATAGAAATTACACAAAATTTTAAATCCAAAATTGTTTATTTTGCTAACCCAAATAACCCAACGGGTGATCTTATTGAATCAGAATTTATTGAAAAATGGCTACAAAAAAATCCTGATACATTATTTATTGTTGACGAGGCATATATAGATTTTTCAGGTGGCACATCAGCAAGATTAGTTTCAGAATATGAAAACATTTTAATATGCAGAACACTCTCTAAGGCCTTTTGTCTGGCAGGAATAAGATTTGGATACTGTATTGCATGTGATGATATTATAAATAGCATTAATTTAATTCGTAATCCTAAGAGTGTTTCAATGTTTGCTCAAATTATGGCAAATGCCGCATTACAAAATTCTCAATATGTCCAAGATTATGTAGTTGAAAATAATAAAGCAAAAGAATTATTTAGGCAGAAAATCCTAGAAAAGTTTCCAGCTGCGAAATTGCATGGAAACCATGGAAATTTTCAATTAGTAGAATTTCCAAATAAACAAGATTCATGTGATTTTATTGAATATCTGAAAAAAGAGGGAGTCTATATAAGAAATACACACCATCTAATCCCTAACTCATGTAGAATCACAATACCTATTGATCAGGGTTTAGAATTAATTCTTAAATTAATTAATGAATTCTAAAAAAATTTTTGTTTTTGATTTTTGTGGAACCCTTGTATCTAAACAAACAGCAGATTTATTTGTTTCATATGTTCTAAAAAAGCAAAGCAATTATAGTGCTTACTTATATTCTCTTTTTTTAAGAAAATTTCAAAGAAATAAAAAATTTGATCTATTAAAGTTGCTCAAGGGCTCTAAAAAACAAGATTTAGAATTTTTAGCAATTTCATATGCTAACTATCTTAAAGATTACAAGATTCTCAAAGTTTACGAAAGAATTAAGAAGATCTTAAAGCAAAAAGGCACTAAAGTTTATGTTATATCTGCAGGTTATAGTATTTACATCAAGCAATTTTTTAAGAATTATGATGTCGAAGTCATTTCAAATGATTTTAAATATACAAAAGATCTTTTTGACGGCGAAATTTGTCTTAATGACTGCTTTGGAGAGAATAAATTGAAAAGATTTAAAGAAACTCTTAATGAAAAAGACATTGATAAGAATTTTATAATAGATGAGAGTTACTCTGATTCATTTACAGACGAACCAATTTTTCAGATTTCAGAAAAGAAATTCTTCGTTAAAGATAACAATATAATGAACAAAGATGATTTATAATTTTTTTAAATTTTTTTGGCATAGAATTGTGCCAGCTGAAATATTCTCAAAAATTTTATTTAGAAGGTTCTGGAAATATTGGATGAATCTTAATAATCCAAAAACATTTGGTGAAAAGCTTCAATGGCTTAAATTAAGAGCTGAAAGGTATATTTCTTCAGACTTAGTTGATAAATATAAAGTAAGAGAATATGTTAAGAAAAAGATAGGAAAAAAATATTTAGTCCCTCTCCTAAAGGTCTTAGATAGTGTAAGTGATATAACTAAAAATAATCTTCCCAATATGCCATTTATAATAAAAACAAATCATGATAGCGGTTTTGGTTTTATATTTCGCAATATCGATGATCATAATCTTGAAACTGTTCGATCTGAAATTGAAAAGAGAATGAAAATAAATCATTACTACCATACAAAAGAATATCCTTACAAATCTGTAAAACCTAAAATTCTAGTTGAAAAACTTTTGATAAATGAAAAAGGCAATATTCCAAATGATATCAAAATCCATTGCTTCAATTCTGTGCCAAGGTTCATCTATTGCTCTGTAGAGAGAGAATCAAAAGATATAAGGGGGATTTTTGATCAAAATTTTAAGCCTTTAAAAATGACTTTGGGAAAAGATCCATCAAAATTCAAGAATGATGATATATCTAAACCAAAGCAACTAGATCTCATGTTGCAATTAGCAAGCAAATTATCTAAAGGACTTCCTTATGTAAGAGTTGATATTTATGACATGGAAGATGAGTTATACTTTGGCGAGATGACCTTTTTCCAAGGAAGTGGATTCGATCCACTATTTCCATTTGAAATGGATAAATTTTGGGGAACACAACTTGAAATAGATCACATAAAATTGAGAGAAAAAATATGATTATCAGAAAAATTGGAATAATTGGTTATGGCTTTGTAGGCAAGGCAACAGAAGAGGGCTTTAAAAAAAATACAAATATTTTTATTGTTGATCCAAAAATTGGTACTTCCATTTCAGAGCTAAAAAAATTTAATCCAGAATTTATATTTATATGTGTACCCACACCAATGGATGACAACGGCAAACAAAATAATTCAATCTTAGATAGTGTATTTAGTGAAATTGAAAAAACAGATTTTCCTAGTGCAACATTAGTACTTAAAAGCACAGTATTGCCCAATAAAACAGAACAGTTGGAAAAAAGATTTAATAATTTAGTCTACAATCCAGAATTTTTAAGAGAAAAATTTGCTAATGAAGATTTCAAAAATTCAAAATTTATAATACTTGGAGGCCAAAAAGAAAATTGTGAGAAAGTGAAAAGTCTGTATGAAGAAAATTCTTCATGCCACTCAGATAAATTTATCTTCACAAATTCAAAAAAAGCTTCATTTGCCAAATATATAATAAATACATTCTTAGCATTAAAAGTTGGATACTTTAATGAGGTGTATGAGCTTTTAAATGGTAATCAGTCTGATTGGGCTGAGTTGATAGAAATTCTTAAACTCGATAGTCGAATTGGAGACTCTCATATGGATGTGCCTGGACCTGACGGGCGAAAAGGATTCGGAGGGGCATGTTTTCCGAAGGACACTTGTGCATTTTTAAACTATTCATTGGAACATAATAGTCAATTAAGTATTTTAGAAGCTGCTATTAAAAAAAATAACACAGTTAGAAAACAATATGATCAACTCTCTAAAAGAGAAAAAGATCAAAATGTTAACTTTGATATATAGCCCAGGTGGTGAAATTGGTAGACACAAGGGACTTAAAATCCCTCGAAGGAAACTTCGTGCCGGTTCAAGTCCGGCCCTGGGCACCATTTTATGAAAAAATTATCAAGAAGATTTCTGTTAGATAATTCATATCTTGTTTTCAATCAATTATTAAAACTTTTTTTTCCAATTGTAATAATTCCAATCTCTTTGAAACTCGTTGGAATTCAAGAATTTGGTAATATAGCAAGCTATCTATCAATTGCCTTAATTTTTTGTTTCATAACTGATTTTGGAGTAAATATTTTTGGCCCACCAAGGTTATCTTCATCAGATTCGAATGAAGCAGTTATAATTTTCTCTGAATTAACAAAATTTAAAGCAATTTGTTTAATCCTTACTCAAATTTTCTTTTTGATTTATTTCTTTTTCTTTGAGAAAAATAACATTAGCCTCTTTATAATTTTCCAATTTTATGCTGTAGGGACGTTTCTTGATTCTTTATGGTATTTTTTTGGCACAAAGAATTTTAAAAAAATATTTCTTGCTAGTCTCTTAGGAATATTGATTTCAATAGCATTAATTTCAATTTTTTATTTCCTAGATTTAATTAATAGTTTGCAAATTGTTACTTTATTGTTTTGCTTGCCATTCTTTATTACATCTTTTCTATCGTTTTTTTTGGTTTTAGGAATATTGAAAAGAAAAGCTTTTGCTCACAAGAAAAAATTTAATAACTCATTATTTTCTGAAAATATGAGATTGTTTATTTCACAATTTATATCAACAATTTATTTAAATATTGGGCCAATAATAACTTTAAATTTTATAGGTCCTGAAGCTTCCGCAATTTGGTTTGCAATTAATAGGCTCTCAATGAGTTTAGGAACATTTGCTCAAGTTCCATATAAGGTTGTATTTCCTGATATTGCATCTAATTACTTAAAGAATAAATCAAAATCAGTGTTGTTGCTGAAAGAAAGTTTTGCTTATTTTTTTGGAATAGTTTTTTTTGGGATAACAGTATTTTTTATGTTTTTTGATACTTTCAATGATTATTTTTTTGACAATGTTCTCACTAATGATTTAGGACTTATATTTTTCTTTTCTTTCTGGTCATTTGTGCAAATTGTTGGTCCAGTAGTTACTGGTTATCTATTAGTAACAGAAAGATCTAAACTTATAATTTTTATAAATTTTCAAGTAATTCTCATACTTCTTGTATCTTTTAGCCACTTTATTTCAAGGTATGATATTTATGGCTGGTATATTGCAATTTGTCTCAGCCAGTTACCAAATATCTATTTTCTTAAGTATGTTTTTGATAAAAAAACATAAAGGTTGTGGAAAATTGGTAAAGGTAAGAGAATAGAAAGCATATTTATGAAATTGACTAATAAATTTAAAATATCTGTTGTTTTTCTAAGCTTCTTGGCTTCATTTGTCTTTCAAAAAATATTTATCGAAGAAAAATATAAATCAGATGCTATCTTTGAAATATTTGAGCCTTTACAAGAAAGAAATGAGAATAATTTTAATTTTGATAGCAATATTGCTAGCCTTGTTGGGCAAACGGATTCATCAGATACCAAATATCGTATTGCTGCATTAATAGATTCAAACAGGTTTTTCAATCGTCTTTTAGAAAATCAAGAATTTAGCGACATCTTAGCAAACGAAATACATAATTTTAAAAAAAATACTTTTCTAGAGAATTACGATTATTTTCATTCAAATATTTTTGGTTTTAGTGTTGATGCTAGACGGAACTTTTATTATGTAAATTTTCTCTCAAAGGATAAAAATAATTCTCAAACTGGTTTATTGATTATTTTCAACGAATTAAATAGTCTCTACAAAGAAATTGATGAAGGCAAAAGGGATGAATTAGAAAAATTTATTGATAATGAAATCTTTTCATCAAATCAATTGTTTAAACAGGAACTCTTATCTGAAATACTTCTATCAATAAAAAGTAAACAAGCATTATATAAAGTCTATGACGGAAAAATTCTAAGAATGCTTGATGAGCCATTGGTTCCTGAAAAGCCTTCATATCCTTCAAATATCTTCTTATTTTTAGTTTCAATTTTTATTGCAATTTTACTTTCTTGCATTCTGTTCTATAAAAAAGTTCTAAGCTCATTAAAAAAGATATTATGAGAATATTTATAACAGGTGGAGCGGGATTTGTTGGCTCCCACTTGATAAATCATCTTAGGAACACTTTTGAAATATTTTCAATTGATAATTTTAATTCTTATTATGATGTCTCATTAAAAAAAGACAGAGTCTCAAGCTTTGGAATTGAAAACTTAGTAAAAGAAATCGATATTTGTGATGAGTCAAAATTGGAGGAAATTTTGAGGAATTTTCAACCTGATCTTGTTATACATCTAGCAGCACAGGCGGGCGTAAGATTCTCTCTTTCTAATCCAAACGAATATATTAATTCAAATATATTAGGCTTTATGAATCTTTTGCAGGCAATGAGGAAGCTAGATATGAATCAATTATTATATGCTAGCAGCTCAAGTGTGTATGGCGCATCTAATGAAATGCCTTATAAGGAGTCAAATCTGTTGACGAAACCTCAGAGTTATTATGCACTAACAAAAATTCACAATGAGCAAACAGCTAGATTATTTAATAATCTTTATGGTCTTAATTCAATAGGACTTAGATTTTTTACAGTGTACGGAATATTAGGAAGGCCTGATATGGCATATTATGATTTTTCACGAAAAATTAAATCTGGGAAAAAAATCTCAGTATTTTCTGAAGGTAGGCTTCTTAGAGATTACACATATATTGATGATATATGTGAAATGATAGAGAAAATAATTAGAAAATGCTATCCAATGAAAGGTGTTGATATTTTGAATTTAGGAAATGGCAAGCCGAGAACAATTAATGAACTTGTTAACCAAATTGAACAATCATTAGATAAAAAAGCATCAATTAATTTTGAACCATTCCAGGCTGGTGATGTTGAAGCGACTTACTCTGATACATCAAAACTAAGAAACTTAATTAATTTCTCAGCTCAAAATGACTTAGAGCAAGGCATACCTATTTTTATTGATTGGTTAAAGAACTATGAAAAATAATAGAGTTGTATATACATGTATCACAAGCTCCTATGACAAAATACGAGAATTTAAGAAGTCTAACGGAATTGATTTCATTTGTTTTTGCGATGAGAATTCATATGAATTAAATAAAAAGAACAAATCTTGGCAAATTAAAAAAATTTATGACTCATCTTTAAATTCAAAACAACTCAATAGACTCTATAAAATAAATCCTCATCTTTTCTTAAAAGATTATGAAGAGTCTTTATATGTAGATGGCAATATAATAATAAAATCTGACCTTAATTCCTTTTTCGATATCATTTCTGCTTCTAATTATACTGTTGGTATATATAGTCATCCAGATAGAAACTGTGCATACAAAGAATTAATAAAACTTTCAGAAGTTGGTCTATTATCAGGAAAATATGCTTTAGAGTGGTTCAATTTTTTTGAAAATAATAAATTATCAGCAAATTCAGGTTTCTTTGAATGTAACATTATTTTGAGAAAACATAATGTTAAAAGTTGTCAAACTTTTATGAAAAGTTGGTATGAACTTTTTGAAAAGTGGCCTGAAAGAGATCAGCCCTCATTTGCATTTGCTGCAAACATTAATAAACATCAAATTTATGATTTAGGACAAGCTAAACTAAGGTCCGGATCAAATCAATTTTTTGATATAACTCAACATGAAAAAAGAAATGCTCGATTCCCTAGGCTTATTAGAAGGATTAAATCTGAGACAAACGGAACATTACAACAGATGAGAGACAGGATTTAAATTAATGAAAAAAAGAATCTTAGTGACAGGTGGCGCTGGTTTTATAGGAACAAATCTAGTAAGAAAGCTTCTAGAATTTGAAGAAAATCATGTAATCATTCTAGACAACTATTCTGAAAAGATTCATGGTTCTCTTCAAAATAACTCAAATTCATTAAAGCATAAGCGTCTAAAAATAATAAAAGATTCATTAATTAACGTTGATCAGCATAAAAATGAATTATGTAACTGTGACTATATTGTGCATCTAGCTGCTGAAACAGGTACCGGCCAATCTATGTATGATATAGATAACTATTTTCATACTAACATTACTGGTACCAATAAATTATTAAAATTTATACAGGATAATGAAATTTCTTTGAAGAATTTTATTCTTGCTTCTTCAAGATCTGTCTATGGGGAGGGAGAATATTTATCAATTGATAAAAAAGTTCATAAATTTGTTAAAAGAGATACAGCAAATCTTAGAAAAGGTATTTACGAACCAATTGACACTTCTGGAAACACATTGAAGTGTCTTCCAGTAACAGAGACAACACCAAAAGACCCAATCAGCTATTATGCTTTAACTAAATCTGTTCAAGAAGATTTAGTTACATATTTTTGTAATTTATCAAAAATAAATTATTCAATTTTAAGGTTGCAAAATGTTTATGGTCCAGGTCAGTCACTTATCAATCCGTATACAGGTGTTCTAGGAGTGTTTTCAAATTTAGCAAGACAAAATAAAGAAATAAATGTGTTTGAAGATGGGCTAATGACTAGAGATTTTGTTTTTGTAGATGACGTAGTAAAGATAATTTGCATTCTTTTAGATAAAAATAATCATAAGCAAAAAGATAAAACTATTTTTAATGTAGGTTCAGGAAAAAAAATATCTATTTTGGAAGTGGCTAAAAAAATTAAAATTTTTTTTAATAGTTCTTCTGATATAAAAATATCTGGGAACTTTAGAATTGGCGATATCAGGCATAACTTTATCAACTTTAAGGAACTTAAAGCAAATCTAGGGGACATGAAATTTGTTTCATTTGATGAAGGGCTAAATAAGTTTTTGAATTGGGCTTTAGAAACAGAACCTTTGACTGAAATTTTTTTTAAATCTCTTGAAGAGATGAAAGACTCAAATTTTTTGATTGATGAATAAGATTGCAATAATAACAGTAACTTATAATGCTGCAGAATACTTAAGTGACTTTCTTAATTCTTTAAACTTACAAGAGAATAAAAATTTCAAAGTTTTTTTTGTAGATAATTATTCTAGTGATAATACTTTGGAATTAATTAAGAAATATTCAAAATTTGAATTTCAAATAATTTCAAATCAAGCAAATTTTGGGGTTGCAAAAGGGAATAACATTGGAATCAAAAAAGCCATGTCTGAAAATATTAATTGGATATTGCTCGCTAACAATGACATTACATTTGATAGCAACATTTTATTGAAATTTAATGAAATTATTGACACATATGACTCAGAATTTAGTGTATTTGTACCCAAAATTTATGATATTAGTTCGCCCCCCAGAGTGTGGTACTCAGGTGGTGGATTCTCCTTATTAAAAGGAAATACAGGATATCATCGAAAACTCTTTTCAAAAGATAGTAAAGTTTATAATAAACATAAAAAAGTTGCTTATTCTCCTACATGTTTCATGTTAATAAATTCTAATGTATTCGATAAAGTTGGTTATATGGATGAAAAATATTTTGTTTATTACGATGATACAGATTTTTGTTGGAGGCTCAAAAAGCAAAATATTCCAATCCTTTATCTTGGAAGTATTTCCATTACTCACAAGATTGGTTCATCAACTGGTGGCATTGATTCAGACTTTACAATCAAATATTCTTCTAGAAATAGAGTTTATTTTTTAAGAAAAAGTTTTGGATGGCCCACACTAATTTTTTTCTTACCCATATTTTTCCTATATTACTTTTATAAATATTTACTAGCATCTAAGAATTTTTACAAATTCAAACTTTCTATAAAGGGACTTATAAAAGGTTTAACTCTATAATTTTAAAAGTGAATGGATAACTATTTAAGATTTATTTTTGCTATTTTTTTGCCAATTGACTCACTCTATTTTTTTTTAGGTGAAACTGGCACTTTATTTTTTCAAACATTCCCAGTTTCAATATTTTTTGGTTTTCTGATAATTTTAATTAATCTACAAAAAGTAAAAAAAATTCTTAACGATTTTCGTATTAAAGGCTTTATTTTCCTTTTTTTATACTTGTCGTTTATTTACTTTGTAAACCTATTATTAACTCAGTCAAACTTTAATTTATTTCTTGAATCTGGTGTCAGACAGTTAATATCTTTCCTTTTTGGCTTAGTGTATTTGATTGTATTTGTTCTTATCTCAAAAACTGATTACAAGAATTTTATGAATGGCGTAAAATTGTCGATTTTCCTCATTTTTTCTATTTCTTTAATTCAATTCTTTTTGATGGATATTAGAGCAATAGGTTTTTCTTCTGAACCTTCTCATTTAGCAATAGTTATTTCATGCTTTTTATTTCCATGCGCTTTGTATTTCAAATTTAAGGCTATATACCCAATTATGCTGACAGTATCTTTGTTTCTAACACTTTCTTTATCTGGGTTTATATTTTTTAGCTTTGTCATCTTAGCTATGTTGTTTTCAAGGTTTAAAGTTAGTAGTTTTTTGGTAGCATGCTTTTTATTTTTTTTAGGTCTTCAATTTATTAACAACTTAGAAATTTTTTCAGATGTAGAATTATTTCAATATTTATCTTCAAATGTAGAATTGATTACAATAGCTACTGAAGATCTAATTTATGGAACAAGCTTTGCTATCGATCAATCTGGCTCAATACTAGATAGATATTGGAGTTTAGCAGGACCTGTTATCTACTCTTTTGAGAATATAAACATATTAGGTTATGGATTTGGGGCAGATACGATTTATTGGGATAAAATTTTTGATAGAGATATAGCAGCATATCTTGCAGAAGTTAAAACTTCTGGTAGACCTCAAATTTCTTCACATTTTTCTAAACTGTTGCTATTTGGTGGGGTAATTGGAATTTTATTTTTTTGGGCTTTGTTCTTCTTAAGTTTTTATAGGGCTTCAAGTAAAACACTTTTTTTTGGTTTTGCACTTTTTTTAATAAGCCTTTTTTCCTTAGCACAATTTCATCTTTTCATAATTTATTTTTGGTTGGCTTTTGTAGGGAAGATTTATGAAAAATAAGGAAAATCTCTTTTTTATTTGCACAAAGTTACCATGGCCACTAGACAGTGGTCAAAATCTTCGAGCCTTTAACTTGTTAAAATATTTTTCAAAGGAATACCACTTAAATTTAATTTGTATTTCAGAAGACATTTCACGAAAAAAAGAACTGCAAAAACAAATTAAATTCAAAAAATTTATTTTGGTTAAACAGGGAAGGCTTGATGTATTGTATGGAATAATTCAGGGTCTTTTGAGTTTTAAGCCCATTCAGGTAGCTAGATTCAAATCAAAAAAAATGCAAAAAGAATTACTTGAATTATCTAATTCAAATCATATTTTCTTTTTTCATTTAGATAGAGCTGCTCAATATGAACACTTAATAAGTTCTGATAAAAAATATTTAGATATGTGCGATGTATCAAGCAAAAGGTATTACCAAAATTACAAAGATTTGAGCTTTTTTGACTTCAAAAAATGGATATTTCTCTACGAATATTTTGCAGCATTAAGGTCTGAAAATTTTTACCCAAATAAATTTAAAAAAGTTTTTTTACATTCAGCTAAAGAAGTTGATGAAAGAAATCTAGTTTCTAAAAATAAAATATTCACACAATCAACAATGGGTATAAGTAACTTGACTAGTGGACATCTATGGTCAAAGCAATCAAATAAAATTTTATTTATTGGTACATTGAATTACCACCCAAATTTGAGTGGAGTTAAATGGTTTATTAAAAATATCTTAATTAATTTTAAAGACCTTGAGCTTCATATTGTCGGAACTGTCAAAAGATTTGAAAAAGATGAACTTGAAAAGAATATGAATGTATTTTGTCATGGGTTTGTTGAAAATTTAGAGGATCTTGGTATTACGTTTTCTTTTGGGATATCACCTATATTTTCAGCAGCTGGTATTCAGAATAAGATTATAGATTATATTTCCTTTGGACTTCCAATAGTTGCATCTAAAGAATCTTTACAAGGATTTTCTAGCTTAATAAGAAAAGAAATTTGTGAGGCAAATTTAGCCAAAGATTGGGTTGAATTGTTTTCAAACCCAATCCAGATAAATCATTCCCCAGTTTACCTCAAACAATGTATTCAAAAAGAACATTCATGGATTAAAATAACTCAAAAAATTATTGGATCATTAAAATGATTATTTCAAAATCACCTTTTAGAATTGCTTTTGCTGGTGGCGGAACAGATATTGACGAATTTTCAAATTTGGAAGGCGGAGAGGTTATAAATGCCACTATAAATTTAGGTTGTTACACATTCATTGAATCATCTTCAGAAATAAAATTTAAATCTCAAGATTTAAACATTTCGGAAAAATATAATTTACCAGAGCAAAAATTAAAACTTCACTCTGCTACGTATAAAAAGATGATGAATTTGTATAATAACGGAGCTGAAGAGAAGCTTTCTGTCACTACTTATAGTGAAGTTCCGCCAGGTAGCGGTGTTGGTGCATCATCTTCAATGGTCGTATCAATGGTTAGTTGTATAGCTAAGTATCTTGACGTTGAATTAGATAGTCATAAAATCGCAGAGATTGCTTATGAGATTGAAAGGATTGATTGTGGTCTATCTGGTGGGAAACAAGATCAATATTCAGCATCTTTCGGTGGTTTCAATAACATTAAATTTTACAAAGACGGAAAGGTTTCAGTAGAGGAATTAAAAATAGATGATAAAGATCTTATAGAGCTTCAATCTAATATAATACTCTTTTATACAGGTCAAAGTAGGGCGTCTGAAAAAATAATTGACACACAAAAAAAATCTATTGTGACTAAAAAAGAAATAACATTGGAAAGCCTGCTTTCGATAAAAGAACTTGTTTTGCCAATGAGAAAGGCTCTTGAAAAACTTGATATAAAAGAAATCAACAACATTTTCAATCAATCTTGGAAACATAAAAAATTAACATCTTCATTAATTACAAATGATGAAATTAATACTCTTATAGAGAAATTATTAGATATAGGGGTTGAATCAGCAAAAATATCTGGTGCAGGAGGAGGCGGTTTTATGGTCATACTAGTTAAGCCTTCAAAAAGAAAGGAAGTAACAGATTATCTTAGAAATAAGGAAGGCGTGGTCTATAATATAAATTTTGTTAAAGAGGGTGCATATTCGTGGGAGATATAGATAAAAATTATATTGAAGAAAAAATTCTTAGCTCTATTGAAGTAAAGAAAAAACTTTTGGATAAGAAGTTAGTTAAAATAATAGAAGCAGCAGCAAATGAAACAATCAAAGCTCTTAATAATAACGGAAAAATAATCTTTGCAGGAAATGGGGGCAGTGCAGCTGATTCACAGCACTTAGCTGCAGAATTTGTTAGCCGTTTCGAATTCGAAAGGCCAGGATTATCATCTTTTGCATTGACTACTGATACTTCTATGTTAACAGCTATTTCCAACGATTATGGGTATGAATATCTTTTTGAAAGACAACTTCAAGCAAACTCTTCTCAAAATGATATTTTTTTTGGTATTACTACTTCAGGTAAATCAAAAAACATAAAAAAGGCTTTTGAATATTGTCTTAAAAATAAAATATATTGTGTGGCTTTGACAGGAGAAGGAGGCATGGAAGGATTACAACCAAATTTACAAATCAAGGTACCATCATCTAGCACCGCACGTATACAAGAATGCCATATTACTATTGGACATATAATTTGTGGTTTAGCTGAGAGAGAAATCTTCCATAAAAACTAATGAAAGCAGTCTTTCTAGATAGAGATGGCATAATTAATATTAACAAACCATACATTAGTGATTTGGCTGATATTGAATATGTGCCTGATGTATTTAATCAATTAAAAAAATTAACTGATAACGATTACTCTCTTTTCATTGTTACAAACCAGGGTGGTGTTGGCTTAGGAAAAATTTCAGAAGAACAGTACTGTAACATTGAAGAAGCAATTGAGAGGAAAGTTTTGGAGAATGGATCAAAAATCACTGAAACATTTTATTCATTTTTCCATCCAAAAGCGGGGGAATTATATACAAGTCATAAGCATCTTAGAAAGCCAAATTCAGGGATGATTCAAGAAGCAACTAAAAAATATAATATTCAGTTGGATACATCATATTTAATTGGAGATAAAATGTCAGATATCGCAGCAGGCAACTCTTTTAATGTAGAAAGTTTGCTTATAAGGAATGAATTTACCTGTAAAAACGAGGTGGAAAATAACTATAAGCTAACATTTAGTTCACTTGGAGAAGCTGTTAATCATATAATCTTAGTATGAAAGGTATTATTTTAGCTGGAGGGAAAGGCACCAGATTAAGCCCTCTTACAAATTTTACAGTAAAGCAGTTACTCTCAGTTTATGATAAGCCTTTAATATATTATCCCCTCTCACTTTTGATTCTTTCAGGTATTGATGACATCTTAATAATTTGTAATCCAAGTGAAAAAAAAATCTTTGAAAAGGTTTTAAAAAAGGGCGAAGATTTTGGGATCAAGATCTCAATAAAGGAACAAAAAAAACCTGGTGGTATACCAGAAGCTTTCATTATTGGAGAGAATTTTATTGGAAAAGAAAAAGTTTGTTTAATTCTTGGAGACAATATTTTTATTGGTTCTGGTTTACCTCAAAAAATTAATGATGCTTTTCAACTGGAAAAAGAAGCAACTATTTTTACAACTCCAGTTTCAAATCCTAAAGATTTTGGCGTATTAAACATGAAAAAGGGGAAGTTAACCGGTATAGTAGAAAAACCAAAAAAGCCTCAAAGCAATCTTGCTGTAACAGGTTTATATGTTTATCCGAACTGTATTATCGAGAGAGCAAAATCATTAAAACCGTCAAAAAGAGGTGAGCTGGAAATTACAGATATAAATAAGCAGTATTTTAAAGATGGGATGCTTAATAATATCAGTCTGAAAAGAGGAAATGCTTGGTTTGATTGTGGGAGTTTTGACTCTCTTCTAGAGGCTTCAAATTATGTATCAATCAATCAAAAGATTCAGGGTCTTCTCATTTCTTCACCTCATGAGGCAGCATTCAGAAAAGGGTTAATAGACAAAAGAAAATTACAAGGACTATTAGATAAGCTAGGCGATAATGATTATAAAAGTCTTCTAAAAATTTTAAATAAAGAAAGTTAATGGAAATAAATTATAAAGAATTCGACTCTGAAATAAATATCAAACAAAAGTCAGTTATACACTTTGATAAAAGAGGTCATTTTTTTGAATTATTTAATCCGGATTCTAAAAATTTTTTTAGCAAAAATGGAATAGAGTTTTCTCAAATAAATGTTTCAAAAAGTAAAAAAATTAATACTTTCAGAGGATTGCATTTCCAAAAAAAACCGTTTGAGCAAAGCAAATTTTTGCGAGTTTTGAATGGTTCCATAATTGATATTTTGGTTGATCTTAGAAATACATCAAAACATTTTCTTGATCATGCAAAGATTCCTATAAATGAGGAAAGTGATTTTGGCCTTTTCATACCAAAAGGCTTTGCCCATGGCTTCTTAACAACCTCAGAAAATGTTGTAGTTGAATACCTTGTAGATGAGATTTTCATGAGTAACTATGATTCGGGCATATCTTTTAAAGACGAAGAATTATCCATTGAATTAAATACAAAAGATGAAGATTTAATTATTTCTGATAAAGATCTTTCACTTCCAAAAATTTCTGAACTAAAAAAACAAGGAGTTTTATGAAAATTCTTGTAACAGGAGGTTCGGGCTTTATTGGAACAAATTTAATCAGCATCCTTCTATCAGAAAATAATAAAGTTTTAAACATTGATAAATTAAGTTACGCCTCAAATATTTCACATAAGGACTCTGAATTTTATGAATTAATCAAAGGAGATTTAACAGAGTTAAATCTTATTAAAATTTTTGAAAAATTTAACCCTGATGGAATAATACATTGTGCTGCTGAAAGTCACGTAGATAATTCAATCGAGCAATCATCACCCTTTATTTATTCAAATATCCTAGGTACCTACAAATTAATTGAAGCTGTGAGAATTTTCAATAAAGATATTAGGTTTTTGCACATGTCAACGGATGAAGTGTATGGTTCATTGGATAGTAATGATGAGCCTTTTAATGAATTAAGCAGGTACGACCCTTCTTCACCATATAGCGCTACAAAAGCATCATCTGACCTAATTATAAAATCATGGCAAAGAACTTATGATATGAATACGATAATTACCAATTGTTCAAATAATTTTGGCAAATGGCAGCATTTAGAAAAAATGATTCCGAGTACAATTAAAGCCTTAAAAGATAGTCAAAAAATAAATGTCTATGGAAATGGTGAAAACGTTAGGGATTGGATATTTGTTGATGATCATTGCTGGTATGTTTACAAGATTTTTTTATCAGATTTTTACGATCAAACATTCAATATTGGTGGGTTAAATGAGATTTCAAATAATGACTTAGTGCGAAAAATTCTAAAAACTTTCAATAAAATTAAAGGATCAAATCTCACTTTTCAAGATAGTGTAAAGTATGTTGAAGATAGACAAGGCCATGATCAACGATATGCAATTTGTATGAAAAAAACCATTAGTATATTTGGCAACAATCTTTCAAATTTTGAGAATTGTCTTGAGGATACAATTAGATGGTATCTAAAAAATTAGTTTTTGTTACAGGCTCAAGTGGACAGCTTGGATTATCAATAAAAAAAATAGTTAAAAAAAAACGTTCAAGAGATTTGCTATTTAATTTTTTTACAAAAAAAGATTTAAATATTACTAATAAAGATTCCTTTGAAATATTAAAACAAGATCCTTCATATCTAATAAATTGTGCTGCATACACTAATGTCAATGAGGCAGAAACTGATAAAGATAATTGTTTCAAAATAAATTATTACGGTGTTAAAAACCTTGTTGAATACTGTAATACTGTAAATTGTAAGCTGATTCAAATCTCTACTGACTATGTATTTGATGGTGCTTCAAAAGATGGTTATTACGAGGATGCCGAAACTTCTCCTTTAAATATATATGGAATTTCAAAAAAGATGGCAGAAGAATATATTTTAAAAAATAGCAATAACTTTCAAATAATTAGAACTTCTTGGGTATATTCAGAATTTGGTAGAAATTTCGTTAAAACCGTAATAGAAAGTTTACTAAATAAAAAAAATCTAAAACTTATTTGTGATCAATATGGTTGCCCAACATATGCACCTGAACTAGCCAATTACATTATCCTTAATCATATTAATGGTATAACACACTTAAACAATGGCATATCTCATTTTAGTAGCATGGAAGTGAAAAATTGGTACGAGTTTGGGATTAATATTTATGAAGCAATGATTGATGAAAAAAAACTACATTTGAACTCAAATATTGAAATTAAAAAAATTATGACTAACGAATATTCAGATAGTGTAATTAGGCCTTCAAATTCAGTTTTAAGGGTTAGGGATCAAAAAGAAAAATTAGAGCTTATTCATGATAAAAATTCAAAAATTCTCAGAGAGATTATTAGGAATGATTACTGAATAACAAGTTAGGATTGGCTGAAAAAAACCAAAATATAGCTTATCATTCATAACTATGAAACTTATTCTGCTTGCTATTTTCTTTAGCTTTTCTGTTGTTGCACAAAGCAGTGAATCTCTAAAGTATTTTAATGACTTACCTGAAAATGTTAAACAAGAATTTCTTGATGAGAATTTTGATCTAGATTCTCAAAAGTTTATTGAAATAGAGGACAATCTTGATATTGGCAAAAATAACGAAGATCAACCTAATGTTTCTTTTGAGGAAATAAAAGAACCGTTTTTTGGATATAAGTTTTTTCTCTCTAATAACGATACGAAAACACCTGTTTTAGATGTACCTCTCCAAGGAGATTATTTATTAAGTTTCAATGATGAGGTTGAATTACTTATTACAGGAAATAAGCAAGATCAATATAACTTAAGGATTGATCTTAGTGGAAATGTTCAAATCCCAGAAGTTGGTTCTGTTTCACTTTTAAATTTAACCTTGTCCGAGGCGAACAAAAAAGTATCTAATTTAATTCAAGAATATTATTTAGGTTCTAAAGCATATTTAAGTGTATCTGCACCCTCATTAAAAAAAATATCTATTATTGGTGCAGTGCAAAATCCTGGGACATATTTAATGAATCCCTTTATTTCTCTTACTGAATCTTTGAAATATGCTGGAGGCCTAACTGAAAACTCAAGTTTAAGGAATATATCTGTAACCTCTTTGAAAAATGAAAATTCAGTTCATGATCTTTATGATTTTTTGATATATGGGGATAGAAAAAATGATATTAATTTGCGTAATGGAGACACAATTCTTGTTAATGCAACCTCTGATTATGTAGATATAACAGGTGAGGTTTTGAGACCACAAAGATATGAATATCTTCCTTCTGACACTTTTTCAGATCTTATAAATTTTTCCCAAGGGTATACAAACAGAGCTAATACATCAAATATTTCTGTAAATGCACTTGTTGATGGCCAACTTAAAACATTCTCAGCTACTGAAAGTAGTCAAATAGATTCAATGAAAATTGAAAGTTTCAACATAGGTTCGATAGTTACGCTTGAGAAAAAAGATATTTTTGTCGAAGGTGATGCTGTAACGAATGGATTTTTTAAATATACCCAAGGACAAAAATTTACTGATTTCATTAAAGAATTAAGCTTTTCTAATGATATTTACCCTTTTTATTTCTTAGTCAAACAAAATTTAGGTAATGGTATGCAGAAAGAATTTTTTAATCTTTCTCTTGCAGACCCATTAACTTATGAAAATATAATTTTAGGTGAAAATGTAAATATTGAATTCTTTTCGAAAAGTCAAATACTTGAACTAAATAGGCTTAATGATGAAGCTTTAGCAATCGAAAACGAGTATGAATCAAAAGTGCTTGAAAATCCCTTTACTGAAGAATTAAATTTACAAGAAAAACTTAATTTAGATGATGAGGAATTTGAAAAATGGCAAAAACTAAAGAATACATTTCCACTTGATAGACAGGTTTCATTAAATATCGCCAACAAAAATTTTCTTATTCCTCTAGCAGGTAAATTTACAACTAAAAGTATTTTTGAGTACATGGGCTTAAATGTGGTTATCGATAAACAAAATGTATCTGTTTCAACAAGAACAAAGATAGAGTTAGATTCATTTGAAACTATATTCAGTTCAAATCAAGTATTATCAATAACTATTCCTCCAAATAAAGATCAAACTTTCCAAATAAAAATATTGGGAAATATTTCTTCTCCAGGAACTTATATTGTGCCAACTAAAACAACCCTTAATGAACTATATGATATTGCAGGAGGCTTGACTGATGGTGCATCTACAAAGGGTATTATATTAACAAGGGAGCAAGTAAAAGAGCTCGAAAGAAAGGCTTTAAATGGTGCTAAAAAGTTAATAATGGATTCAGTAATATCCCAACAAGCAAATGCTTCATTTTCAAACAATATTTCAAGTCTTGATTATTCTTCTGTTATTTCTTTAATTGATGAATCTGAAGTTTCAGGCAGGGTTACAGGTGATTTTAGCCCAGGGAGTCAGGCATCTAAGCAAACAATATTACAAAATGGGGATGAAATTTTTATACCATCAGTAATTTCTACTGTTACTGTTAGTGGGGAAGTGTTAAATCCTATAACAACCGGTTTTAAGGATGATTCAACTTATGAAGACTATATAGAAGCGGCGGGTGGATTTACAACCTTTGCAGATAAGAAGGCAATCTATATCATCAAATCAGATGGAACTTCTATCAGATACTCAAAGGGTTTCATGACGAAAAATCAATATCCAGAACCTGGAGATACAATAGTAATACCTAGAGATTTTGACGATATTAAAGGTCTTCCACTGGTAAGTGTTGCTACTAAAATTATTTCTGATATCGCTTTTGCAGCTGCGTCATTAAATTCCTTGTCTGATTAAAAGTGTTTCGGTGTATAGCTTTTCTTATTTTTTCATTTAATTTATTCAGTCAAAATATTACTATCAATTCTTTTGGACAAGCTGGATATATCAATACACCATCAGCATTTACTCTAAAAGAATCATCCATTTCTTTAAATTTTTATAGTGGTATACCTGACAGTAAATTAATTCTCACTGGAAGCCCTTTTAATAGATTGGATGCTTCCATTTTTTACGCAAGCATTTCAGGCATTGAGTATGGTTCGGGATTTGATCAATCATATAAAGATAAAGGCTTTAATTTTAAATTTAATATAAAAGATAGCGGCGATTTTCCAGCTATAGCTCTTGGGGCTAATGATATTGGGGGAACAGGAATATATAGCAGTGAGTATATAGTTTTAAGTGAAAGATTCAGAAAATTTGAATATTCAGTAGGTTTAGGGTGGGGGCATTATAATGATGGTATTACATTTAAAAATCCCTTCATATCTATTGATAACAGATTTAGTTCAAGGGGAGAAGGGTACAGCAATAGTGGTGGTTCACTAGAACCAGGAAGATATTTTTCAGGAGAAAAAACAGCAATTTTCGGTGGGTTTTCTTATGATATTTCCAAAAAATCTAAACTTTTAATTGAGTACGATCCATCATTAAATATTGAAAGCCCAAAAAGCATTAAGCCTAAAACAAATATAAATGTATCTGTTGATTATTTCTTTAAAGATTTTTTTATAAAGGCTGCCTTTGAGAGAGGCGTAAAGGCATCGATACAAATTGGAAATTATCAAAATTATAGTAACTTCTCAAGAAAAAAAGCTTATAAGACTGTAAAAAATCCTAAAAACTTAAATGATCTTAAAGCTATCCTAGAACTCAATAATATAGGTTTAAAAGAGATATACAAAAATGGTGAGCAGCTTAGTTTAAAAGTAAGACAAAATGCGTATCACAATCAATTCAAAGCCAATAAATTTATTTTACAAGCTGTAAAGGAAATTCAAGAAGGAAGCAAGGATTTAGTTATAACTCATGAGGCTTTAGAAATGGAAGTTTTAAAAACCTATCATTCTTTAACTAATATTGAAAACATAAGAAATGAAACTTACTCGAACGATACCGATGGAAAATTAATTTACACTATGAATGAAAAATTTCCGATGTTTAACAATAATGTAAATACACGATTAAGAACTTTTCTAGCTTCGAGAGAGGGTTTTATTTTTCAAGGTTTATTTTTAGAAAATGACCTTGAAATTATCTTAAGAGATAATTTAATATTTTTAGCAAATTTAAAATATTCATTAATTGATAACTTTGACAAACTCTATTTACCACCAATTGACACTTACCCAAATCAGGTTAGGTCAGACGTAAAAAAATATTTAAATAATATGAATAATAATATTCCTATTGGAAGAATGGAGATAAATTACTATAAAAGCATGGGTCGAAAAAATTTTTTCGTACTATCTGCAGGGCTTTATGAAGAAATGTTTGGTGGATATGGGGCAGAATATTTGTATTATCCAGAAGGCTCATTATATGGTTTTGGCGCCGAATTTTTTTCATTGAAAAAAAGAGATTACAAAATGAATTTTGAATTTTTGGATTATCAAAATAATATTTTAAGAGCGAGTGCCTTTATAAAAGATCCATTTTCAAAAATTATTTTTAAAATTTCTGCTGGAGAATATTTAGCAGGAGATAAAGGTTATACATTTGAGGCAAAAAGAAGATTTGATAATGGTATTGAATTTTCAGCATTTTTTTCAAAGACGAATGTTTCCTCAGAATTATATGGTGAAGGTTCATTCGATAAAGGCATTAGGTTAAAAATACCATTTAGCTTATTTGGTGAGGGCCTACGTCTTGGTAATTATGAGTGGAGACCACTTACTAAGGACCCAGCAGCACTTTTAATTAGATCAAGCAGCATTGAAGACATTATAGAGCGTTACAGAATAAATTAGTTCTAGTTAAGTACTAACTAAGTTCCAGTACCTGTCCCAGTACCTGTTCCAGTCCCTGTTCCCGTTCCAGTGCCTGTTCCCGTTCCAGTGCCTGTTCCTGTTCCAGTTCCCGTTCCAGTTCCCGTTCCGGTCCCCGTTCCAGTTCCTGGATCAGGTGTAGGTTCTGGAGTCGGTTCCGGTGTTGGCTCTGGAGTCGGTTCCGGTGTTGGCTCTGGTGTTGGTTCTGGAGTCGGTTCCGGTGTTGGCTCTGGTGTTGGTTCCGGTGTTGGCTCTGGAGTCGGTTCCGGTGTCGGTTCCGGTGTTGGTTCTGGAGTCGGTTCCGGTGTTGGTTCTGGAGTCGGTTCCGGTGTTGGCTCTGGTGTTGGCTCTGGTGTTGGTTCCGGTGTTGGTTCCGGTGTTGGCTCTGGTGTTGGCTCTGGTGTTGGAGCTGGTGTTGGAGCTGGTGTTGGCACCGGCTCTGGTTCTTCATCACCTCCACCTACTTCAGAAAGAACGCTATACCCAAGAGCCCATGCTAATGTGTTAGCTAAATCGCTAGCACTTAAAAAAGGAAGGTTGAAACTTTGAGGTTCCTCAGAACTATCTTCAACTACTTCTTCTTCATTCTCGTCATTTTCTTTGACCTCAACCTCTTCTGCTTTTGGTGGAGATGTAGGTTCATCAGCCTCATCTGCAATCAGATAGGCTGGCATAATAATGGTAGCTAGAAGTATTCTTAAAATATTTTTCATGTAAATAACAACTAAGACATTGATTTTAATAGCAAAAAGCAGAATTAGGAAGTGTTTTTTAAAAAACGTATAAAAAAAAAACAATAATTTGGTCAATCTGAAGTTTTATTAGAATTTAAGTATTTTAAAAAAAACTTCCCTGTAATTTATCTTAATAATGTAAAATTCAATTTAAAAATGTCTAACTTAGATCCTAAAGAATTATCTGCAAACCAAGACTTACTAGATTGGATAGAGGCTCTGGAGAATCTCAACTTATTTGATGGATCTGAGCACACAAAAAAAATTGTTAATGATTTTTTTAAATACGCTGAAAATAAGGGTTTTATAAATGATTTCTTTAAACAAATACCTTTCGAAAACTCTGTATCTGTAAACGAAGAAGATTATTACCCCGGTGACTGGAGCATAGAGGAAAAGATTAGGCACTATATTAGATGGAATGCAATCATTATGGTACTTAAAGCTAATAAAGATAAAGACCTTGGTGGCCACATTTCAACCTATTCCTCTGCTGCAACACTTTATGAGGTTGGTTTTAATCATTTCTTTCGCGGAGGTGACAATGGGCTTGCAGACATGATTTACTATCAGGGGCACTCATCGCCAGGGATTTATGCTAGATCTTTTTTGGAAGGGGTTTTTTCAGAGCGTGAATTAGATAATTTTCGTCAGGAAATTGATGGCAATGGGCTTTCGTCTTATCCTCATCCATGGCTAATGCCTGATTATTGGCAATTTCCTACAGTTTCCATGGGTCTTGGACCAATAATGTCTATTTATCAAGCTCATGTGATGAAATATTTAGAGCAAAGGAAATTATTAGATTCAAATCCTAATAGAAAAATTTGGATGTTCTGTGGGGATGGGGAAATGGATGAACCTGAATCTCTTGGAGCAATATCTCTTGCAGCAAGAGAAAAGCTGGATAATTTAATATTTGTAGTTAATTGTAATTTGCAGAGATTAGATGGCCCTGTCAGAGGGAATTCTAGAATTGCTACTGAACTTGCCTCAATTTTTAAAGCGGCAGGTTGGAATGTGGTCAATCTTATTTGGGGAAGAAAATGGGATCAGCTGTTCGAAAAAGATACTAGTGGTGCGCTCAGATGGGTAATAAATAATACAGTAGATGGAGAATACCAAAATTTTAAAGCTAAAGGCGGCGCTTATACGCGAAAACATTTTTTTGGCAAGCATCCAGATGCTCTTGAGCTTGTAAAAAACATGACTGATAAAGAAATTGAAGCACTGAACAGAGGAGGGCATGATCCACTTAAGATCTACAATGCTTATAAAAAAGCGTATCAAGTAAAAGATAAACCTACTGTTATTTTAGCTTTTACCATAAAGGGTTATGGTTTTGGATCTAGGCAAGCAGATAATACTACTCATCAAGTAAAGAAATTGAGCAAAGAGATTCTTCATACTTATGTTAAAAATTTTAAACTTCCTGTATCTGAAAAAGATTTAGATGATCCGTCTTATATAAAATTTCCTGAGGGAAGTGAGGAAGAAAAATATTTAATAGAGTCAAGAAAAAAACTTGGAGGGAGACTGCCAGTCAGAAGTGTAAATCTAGAGCCTCAATATTTTGAAAGTGAAAAACTTTTTGAAGATTTTAACATTGAATCTAAAAGAGAGATGTCCACTACAATGGCTTTTGTAAGACTGCTCACAAGTATATTACGTGATAATAAACTCGGTGAAAAAGTTGTACCAATAGTGCCTGATGAGGCTCGAACTTTTGGGATGGATGGTCTTTTTCGACAATTTGGTATTTATAGCAGAGAGGGTCAGAAATACACACCTGAAGATATTGACAAAGTAATGTGGTATAGAGAATCAGAAGATGGAGTTATGTTAGAGGAAGGCATTACAGAGGCTGGAGCATTTTCTGCTTGGTTAGCCTTAGCAACTTCTTATGCAAACAATCATTTGCCAATAATTCCATTTTATATCTTTTATTCAATGTTTGGATTTCAAAGGATACACGATTTAGCTTGGGCTGCTGGAGATGCAAGAGCTAAAGGATTTTTATTAGGCGCTACATCTGGAAGAACTACACTTAATGGTGAGGGTCTTCAACATCAAGACGGCCATAGTCATCTTTTAGCACAAACTATCCCTAACTGTAAATCTTATGATCCATGTTTCGATTATGAGCTTGCTTCTATTATTAAAGAAGGCATAGATGATATGTATGTAAAAAATAATGACAATTATTATTATTTAACATTAATGAATGAAAACTATATACATCCCAAAAGACCGAGAGCAGCAACGAATACTGCAATAATGAAAGGCGCTTACAAATTCAAAAAAGCTAAAAACCCCAACTTGAGAATTCTTGCATCAGGGCTTACTTTGCGGTTTGCCTTATCAGCTGTTGATATTTTGTCAAAATTAAATGTTAATGCTGAAATTTGGAGTGTTACAAGCTTTAACGAATTAGCCAGAGAAGGTACTGCGATTGATCGTGAAAGATTTTATGGAACCAGCAAAAAACAATCCTATGTTGAGGAGTGTTTTGGGAACCAGATGACAACTGTAGCAGTTTCTGATTATCAAAAGCTTTATGCCGAGCAAATAAGAAAATGGATTAAGGGCAACTATGTGTGCTTAGGTACAGATGGTTTTGGAAGAAGTGATACTCGAGAAAGATTACGCTCTTTTTTTGAAATAGATGCAGAGCATATTGTATTTAATTCATTGAAAGCATTGAGCATGGATAAAGAAGCAAAAAAGTATGCTAAAGAGAACAATATGAAGTTTAACTCAACGCATTATTTAAAGAGATGAAAATAGATTTAAAGATTCCAAACCTTGGTGAAGCTGAAGATACAGAAATAATTGAGGTATCAATCTCAAAAGGTGAGAAGATAAAAAGAAATGACCCTTTAATTGTTCTAGAGTCTGAGAAGGCAGCTATGGAAGTCCCTGCTGATTACGATGGTGTTATCTTGAATGTTTTAGTAAAAGAGGGTGAGAGTGTTTCAGAGGGAAAGATTTTTGCAACTCTAGAAGTCCAGGATGAGCCTCATATTAACGAAGCTGGAAAATCAGATACAGAAGAAACTGAACTTCAAGTTTCTGCCGAAAAAAATGAAGTTAAGCAAAAAGAAGAAGAACCTACTGAACAGAAATTTAATTTTGATGGGATAAATTCTGGTCCTGCTGTAAGGAAAATCTCCAGAGAATTTGGCATAGATCTATCAAAAGTTATAGGAACTGGAAAAAATGGTTTTATAACGAAAGACGATGTTAAAAACTATATTCATTCCTTATCTGAAACAAAAGTTCAAAGTTATGCTGAAATAGCAGAGCTTGAAAATTTTGGAGACTATGTCTTAGAAAATCAATCAAAAATTAGAAAAGCAGGAGCTAAAAATCTTTATAATTCTTGGACATCTATTCCTCACGTAACTCATTTTGAGCAAGTCGATGTAACTAACCTAGAAAAACACAGAAGCATATTGAACGAAGTTTCTAAAACAAAGATTTCTTTGCTGGCATACATTGTAAAAGCCACTTCAATGATTCTCCTAAAAAAACCTGTAATAAATTCCTCATTGGTTGGTGATGGTAAATTGATGCTAAAAAAATATGTCAATGTTGGTATCGCAGTAAATACAGATCAAGGCTTAGTTGTACCAGTAATAAAAAATGTAGAAGATCTCAATTTAGGTCAAATATCTGAAAAGATCACTGAATTTGCTAATAAGGCAAGAAAAAAAACTCTTATGGATAATGATCTAAAAGGGGCTACATTCACAATATCAAGCCTTGGAGCAATTGGTGGCATAGGTTTCACTCCTATAATTAATCCACCACAGGTAGGAATTTTAGGTGTTTCTCGATCGAATAAAGTATTAGAACTTGAGAATAATGAAATAGTTGAAAAAATCATGGTACCTTTGGTTTTATCTTATGATCATCGAGTTATAAATGGTGTAGACGCTGGAGAATTCATGCAAGAAGTAAAAAAATTAATGGAAGACTATCAAAATGACTGATGTATTCCCATTATCACTCTTATTTTGTTTTCTTTTATGGTTTGTAAATAAAAATTTTAAAAATCAATTTCTGACTAATTTACGAGCTTCTCCACAAACATTTCATAAGAAACCTACATCACGCTTAGGTGGAATAGCAATATATTTTCCTCTACTAATAACAGGGTATTTAATAGATATTGAAGGGAATTATGAATTTTTAAGGCTTGCTCTTATCTGTTCTCTGCCAGTCTTTATTGTTGGTTTATTGGATGACCTAAATATTGACATGAAACCTGCCTACAGATTGTTGTTGTTATTGCCCTCACCAATTTTATTTTTTTTCTTATTGGATATAAGGATCGAAAGTGTTGGAATAATTCTCTTTGATGAACTATTAAAAATTGAAATATTAGGCCTTTTATTCCTGAGCTTTTCTCTAGTGGGAATAATAAATGCCTTTAATATTATCGATGGATTGAATGGTTTGTTGCTAACTTATTGTTTAAGTATTTTGCTAACTTTAATTCTTGCCTATGAATCAAATAGTGGTATTGATTGGCTTACATTTATGGTGGCATTATTTTTGGCAACATTTGCTGTTTTTTTGTTTAATTTTCCATTTGGTAAACTTTTTTTAGGTGATGCAGGTGCCTATTTATTAGGTGCTCTCATACCAATTGCCTTGATTGAATATACTTTTGATAACGGCTATTCACCTTGGTTTGTTTTGGCTATGTTAATTTATCCAGTCACAGAAGTTCTGGCCTCTGTAATTAGAAAAGTCTTTTTTAGGAAAATGTCTGCATTGCAACCAGATGGATTACATTTTCATATGCTAGTATTCAAAAGAATATCTAAGAAGGTAGGGTTCAGGAGAATAAGATTAAGACATTTTATAGTAACTCTGTTCATCTTCTCTCTTAACTTCCCATTTTTATATGCTGCAAATCTTTTTAAATCCAACTCTATATTCCTCATACTTCTTTGTTTGTGGTATTTGCTTATATATACAATGATTTACTTTATGATGTTGCCAAAGTACGCTCTTAAGAAGAAATGAAAATTTTAGTCACAGGCGGTGCTGGTTACATTGGAGGTACTTTTTCTTATGAAGCTCTCAAGAAAAATCATAAAGTGTTTGCATTGGACAATTTCTCAAATTCTAAACCTGAACAGATAGAAAAACTTAAAAGGAATTTTAAAAAAAATTTTGAATTCAGTGAAATGGATCTTTCACGACAAACTGAACATTTATCAGATTGTCTTAAAAGATTTAAACCTGATGTGGTTGTTCATTTTGCAGGATTAAAAGCGGTAGGTGAATCACAAAATAATCCAATAAAATATTGGGATAATAATGTAATAAGCTCAGTAAACTTAATTAAAGCAATGGCTGAAAATAAGGTTAAGAAACTTATTTTTTCCTCTTCGGCAACAGTATATGGTGATTGTAAGCAGCAACCCATACCTGAAACAGCAGAAATTAAGTCAATGTCGGTCTATGGAAGTACAAAAATAGCGACCGAGAGAATGTTTTCAGAAGTTGCAAGCAAAGGTATTATTGATGTTGTTTCCTTGAGGTATTTTAATCCAGTTGGTGCTCATAAGGAAAAAGTAATATATGAAAACCCTTTTGACTCACCAAATAATCTCATGCCCAGAATAATCAGAGTTGCTTTAGGAATTGATCATAAACTTGAAGTTTACGGAGATGATTACGAAACTAAAGATGGTAGCGGTGAGAGAGATTATATTCATATACTTGATTTAATAAACGGTCACTTCTCAGCAATTGATTATATTTTAGATCACAAAGGTGCAAATATATTTAATTTAGGCACTGGTACAAGTACATCAGTGTTTCAATTGATTAAAACATTTGAGTCTGTTAATTCGTTGAAAATACCATTTAAGGTCAGCAAAAGAAGATCCGGTGATGTTGCTAAATGTTTTGCAGACCCAAGCCTTGCCCATAAAAAACTTAATTGGCAAACAGAATACGATTTAAGTGAGATGTGTATGGATGCTTGGCAAGGAGTTAAAGACAATGGATCTACTTGATTTGGGTTCAATAGCAGAAAATACTGCAAAAAAAGCGGGTATGTTTCTCCTATCTCAAAAATCAGAGAAAAAAATAATCGAAAGTGAAAAAGGCCGAGACATCAAACTTGAATTAGATCGGCAAACTGAAGAATTTATCAGAAAAGAGCTTGCTATAACAAAAATTCAAGTTCAAGGTGAAGAAATCGCCTCAAATATAGATGAAAAGTTACGATGGGTTGTAGATCCAATTGATGGTACTGCTAACTATTTCAGAGGCTTAAATCAATGTTGTGTGTCCATAGCTTTAATGGAAGAAAACGAATGTCTTATAGGTGTAATTTATGATTTTAATTCTGATGAATGTTACGTAGCTATTAAAAATCATGGAGCAAAACTTAATAATGTGGCAATTAAAGTTTCATCAATTAAAGAAAAAAATAAAGCTAGTTTAACTACTGGGTTTCCAGCTTCAGAATCATTGACGTCATCTATGGATTTCCTAGAGAATTTAAAAGGTTGGAAAAAAATCAGAATGTTTGGAAGCGCGGCACTTTCTTGTGCTTATGTAGCATCAGGAAAGTGTGATTATTATGCTGAAAAAGGCGTTTTTTTATGGGATTTTGCAGCAGGTATTTGTTTGGTCAAGGAAGCAGGTGGCACTGTAGAATTCTCTTTGATTGATACTGATAGGTACTCAGTAAAATTTTCGAATGGCAAGTTATGAAAATAGCTATTGTAGCTGATAAGAAAAGCGGCGATCTTAGTCACTGTTTAGGCTTGAGAGATGTCTTACAAGACTATGATTCTAAAAAAGATATTTTCTATCTACACAAGGATCTTATTTCATTTCCAGGATTTTTTGAAAGATCATTAAGGCTAATTAATGAAAAACTTTTACTCTTTATTTTAAGGTTACTCAACCCAAGTGTGACTGATTACAAATTTGATTTTGTTATTTGTTCTGGCACAAGAACTGCTGTTCCTGCATATCTTTTGGCAAAAGCTTCAAAAGCAAAAATATTATATATTGGCAGTCCAAAATTAAGAATAATTAAAAAATTTGATGGGGTAGTTTCTGAAAATTCTGATATTAGCAAAGTTTATAAAGTAATTTCTTCTGAGTTGCCTCCTACTAGATTGAAGCCATACGAAAATGAAATACAACCATTAAGACAAAGTCTTGTTCTAATTGGAGGGGATGGTAATGGATATGATTATTCTGAAAAAGACTGGTATAGGTTAGCTTTTGAATTTAAAAATATAATTAGCACTTTTATCAATTCGAAAAGAACACCAAAGTTTGCATGGCAAAATTTAAAAGAAAATTCTGGCAATGAGCATCAGCATCTAGATATTGAAAAAACTGATTTGGAATTGTTAACTAACAGTTTAGATGAACATAGTCATATCTTCGTTACCGCAGATAGCACAACAAGGATATCTGAAATTATCAGTAGGGGATACTTTGTAAACGTAATTGAAATGAGAGGCCCCATCCAATATGAAATACACCACGATTTTATGCATAGTTTGCAAGAAAAAGGCCTACTTAAAATAATGAGGCTCGATGAGCTTCATTTATCAGAGAATAAATTTCATGGAAATGTAAAAAAATTTGTTGTGACTGAAAGAGATGCCCTTAAATCAAAGTTACAAAAATTATTAT